>ERZ1370068.6498-contig-5478_pt1 | contig 225869 bp, 375 predicted proteins | sample MGYA00561227_ERZ1370068 | MGnify/ENA primary metagenome ERZ1370068 (study PRJEB38410, sample SAMEA6850437) | metagenome | study: Metagenomic assessment of the ecological functions of the soil: analysis of the soil microbiota associated with the...
TACATGTATTGGCTGCCGGTTGAAGCTTCAACTAGACTGCCTTGGGATGCTCAGGTAATTGATTGTTTGCTGGTTCAACTCTTAAGGCTGACTTTGTTCTAATCAGCTTGTTCAAGCGCGGTGGCCGTAAAGTAACGCTGACATAACCCTACGCACTTTCCTGTTAGCAAATTTGTTGGAAAACCTGAATGTCTTCAGCATTCCTGCGAACGAGTATCCGGACAGAATCGGCTTCGTACCCGACAACCCTTACCTGGCGAACTTTTAAGCCTTACATCCCTGCCGGAGTGCGACTGCCGGAACTACCGCGTTGCCACTCATCATCGGCACATCTGCTTCGGAATGGTTTTCGGGGCATCGTCGCTCTATCTCGTTCTCAAAGTAGGTTTGACCGTCAGCGCGTCCATTCCGGTCGCGGTGATTTCCATCACGGTCTTCCGGCTGTTCTCGAAGTTTGGTTTGCGTGATGCGACCATTCTCGAAAACAACATCGTGCAGACGGCAGGTTCCGCCGGTGAGTCGATCGCTTTCGGCGTCGGTGTGACTATGCCGGCGATCATGATCCTGGGCATGGATCCTGGAGTTCACGCGCGTCATGCTGGTGGCCATGCTGGAGGATTGCTGGGTATTCTAATGATGATTCCGCTGCGGCGGGCTTTGATGGTTGCCCAGCATGGTTATCTGAAGTATCCCGAAGGCACTGCATGTGCGGAAGTTTTGAAGGCCGGGGCCTCTGACGAATCGCGCCGGGCGGCGGCAGCAGGGATCCGCTCAGCACGCGAGCGCGGCAGACGCGGGCGACGCAAACGGGAGCCAAAACGATATTTGCGGGACTGGGGGTTGGCTTTCCTTTATCAGGTACTGATGACTGGGCTCAAGGGCTGGAAGGATACGCCTGAAAAAGTTTTCGGCTGCCCCTTCAAGGCTGGTTCGATCTCGGCGGAAATCTCCGCCGGCACTGTTGGGTGTCGGGTTACATCATCGGACCGCGCATCGCATCGATCATGTGCGCCGGCGGCGTGCTGGCGTATCTGGTTTTGATCCCCGCGATAAAGTTCTTCGGCGAAGGTTCGACAGCCAGTACTGCCTCCAGGGACTGTCCCGATCAGCGAAATGGGCCCGTGCAGATTCGCGGAGCTTACGTATCCTCTACATCGGCGCCGGCGCTGTTGCTGCTGGCGGCATCATCAGTCTCTTTCGTTCGCTGCCAACAATCTGGAGTGGCCTCGAAGGGAGGTTTGGCTGATCTTCGAGGCGGCCCGGCTGCAACTGCCAACGCGCCGCGCACCGATCAGGATCTCTCGATGAAGTTTGTGATTGGCGGCATCATCGCTCTACATCGGAATGATCATGGCGTTCCCTCAGCTGGGACTGCAACTAAATATCTTTGTTGCGTTCATGGGAGCCATTCTGATCATAGCCTTCGGTTTCCTGTTCGTGACGGTGTCGTCGCGTTTGACCGGTGAGATCGGTTCGTCTTCAAACCCGATATCCGGGATGACGGTGGCCACACGCTGCTGCTCACCTGTTTGATATTCCTGATCGTCGGTTGGACTGGTCCCGCTTACTACATCACAGCGCTTTCGATTGGCGGCATCGTTTGCATCGCTTCCTCGAACGGCGGCACCACCTCGCAGGATTTGAAGACCGGATTCCTCGTCGGCTCGACGCCGAAGTATCAGCAGATTGCCATCTTGGTGGGCGCCTTTGCATCAGCACTGATACTCGGACCGATTCTTCTCGTGCTCAACGACTCAGCTACGGTTTACGTGCCGCGCGTTAGTTTTGAAGCGGCTAAGCAGAGCGTGATGCTTGATTCGACGAAGGCCGCTTCATTGCCTGCCTACACCGGATCCGATCAAACCGTTACGCTGCGGGCGACTATCGCCTGCTGAAGAATGAAGTCGGAGCCGGCGCGGTTGCTGGACTCGATCCCGGCGAGTACTTGATAGATAGTTCCGGCAAAGTCGCTTACAAAATGGAGGAGAATTTTCCGGCGACTCTAAAGGTCGATCCTGCGCAGGACCGGCGCGCCTGAGAAATTGAAGGGACCGCAGGCCAACACGGACACCGGCAGCTACATGGCCCTGGCACAAGACAAACACCGAGGGTGGTCCGGCTGGTCGATACCTGGTAAACGATCAGGGCGCAGTTGTTTATCTTCCGACCCCGGCATCAACGGCATCCACAAGACGAGACCCGGATGGCTCGGCAGTCACAAAGTATGACGCGCCCAAGGCCACGCTGATGTCTTACATCATCAAGGGAATTCTTAACCGCCAGCTGCCGTGGGGCCTGGTGCTGTTGGGCGTGATGATCGCCATCGTGCTGGAGATGAGCGGAATACCTTCGCTTCGCCTTTGCGGTTGGGTTTACCTGCCGCTTTCGTCGTCCAGCCCGATCTTCATCGGCGGCATGATTCGCTGGGGAGTAGATCGTTACCTGCGCAAGGAAATTAAAGCACAAGAAACTCAGCGGAAGATGAACTGGTCGCTGAGACGGACAAGAGTCCCGGTGTACTGATGGCTTCCGGGTATATTGCCGGGGGTGCGCTGGCGGCGATTGTAATCGCCATCCTGCAGGGTGTGCCGCGACCGGCCCTGGCAGCCTTCAACAAGAGCGGTTGAGGATTGGGCTACTGCCCACAATCCGCTGTTCCATGGCAACAATTCCGACTTGCTGTCAATGATCCCGTTCTGATCCTCATGCTCTTGCTATACTCTGCTGGTGGGGCGCGAGGTTCTGCTTACCAGTAAGCCGGACGCAGTGAACCGGCGCTGAAGAGCGCTCTCAGTGAGATCGTTGTCAACGTCGATCATGATTACCTGACTTTATCATTCAGGACCATCGAGGCGCGCTGCTTAGTCAGGAGCGCGCCTCGTATTATATGAATACAGAGGGACAAGTTTGATGCGAGCTTCAAATTCACAGTCGCGATTTTTGCGTACCGTTCTTCTGGTCGGCTTGCTCTCTTGCTTTGGTGCGTTGTGCGCCGGGAAGGCGTTGTCCCAAACGCCGCCAAAGTCGCCTGCGCCGCCGGCAGTTAGATCGCCTCTCAGATACAGTGCGCGAGTTTTACAAAGCGATGCGCGATAGAAAAATTTCGCGAAGCGTTTGACCTGTCAATTCACTAAGCCGGCGATTGATCCGTTGAAGCCGCAGGAGTTTGAAGGAGCTACGACCGGACTTTGAAAAGATGGCGGCGGCGTAATTCCTGTGCAAAGGTTGACCTCGGTGGTGAACAGATAAGCGGCGATATTGCGACGGTATTCGTGAAAGTCAAGAAGGAGAGAAACCGGAAGAGCTGGAACCCGTTACGCTGATCCTCGTAACCGGCGCGTGGATTATCGGGCGACAAGGAGGCGGCAAGCGATTGTTAAGAAGTCAGGCAAACGTTTTTCTTCAACGCTCGCATTGATACTCACCACGACGAGGTGCAAACGATGTTGACGCGCGTTTCGTTGGCGGAGCTTCTCTATAGTCAAGCAACACGACGGTTTGTTTGCGGATTTGGCCACCGTGCCTGGTTTCGCTGGGACTTCTGCCAAAAAGACCTTGAAGGAACGGAGTCGACCGGCTATCGCTTCCACGTTAATGCGCCAAACGGGGGCAAGACATGTGGAACGCGAGTGCCGAACCTTCCAGTATGGGAGCACCGGCAAGTTGTCTTTCTTTCTGGATGCAGCCGGAGTTAGAAGTGGCGACACAGGTGGCAAACCACTGACCCCTGACGTAAAAACTGAGCGCTCCCACACCCGCCTCGACCGATGGGTTATCCAATGGGATGGCTTGAATCTCTACTTACAGAGGTGCCGGAACCGCATTCTCACGGTCCAGTGTCATCTTTCTATTGCGCCGAGGAGCCTCGGGCTATCTAGAATGGAACTGCGGTGACGTCCCGACCGGCTTGCTGCTTCTGTCCCTTCCTCCCATTCAGGTATGAGAAACCCTGGCTGAGCCAGGGTATCAAAAGCGCACCATGGCAGAATTTACCAGAACAATCGTGTCACGCCTGAGGCAGTTTGTTGGCGATCGCCGCTCGTTCAAAGCGGCAACGCGTTCGCCTATGCCTCTAGCCTTCTGGTTTCTGCCACCAAAGGCTTGAACGGAGCGGCGACGAATCAACCGGACGCTGGATAGGCCACCCAGGATCTGAGCCCGAACAGTCTGGCGCTTTGTCGTTCCTCGAATCACGCTCGGTGAACATCATCTCGTCGGCGAGAATCGCGGTCCGAACTTGAAACTCCAGTTGCCGGGAGGCCAGTCGAAATGCAGGCAACGCCGGTTTCGTCGTGAACGGCTTGAAGAAGATCAGAGCGAAATGGGTTGCCTGATTGCAGTAAAGATTGTTCGGATGGCTGATGACGATCGCGCGAGGTACTCGGCCTACCGTTGCAACCTTACGCGAAAGCAAACAAATGAGCCCAAACTGATCTAAAGGAAAATCAAGCCAACCAAAAACTTCCGGCACATGAAAACTTGGTTCCGCTGTATACGTTGGTTGCCACTGCCAGGTAACGATCATCTCCTACCCCAACGCAACGAAATAGATTGATGCGCCACACGTCACCCTTTGCGGTTTCGGAAGGAAGCCGCTCCAGGGAATTTGCATAGCGATAGTCACCTGACTTCCATCCACGATCGCGGCTGCGGTCATCCCTGATTGAAACTCAAAATCGGTTTCTCGCCCTGACGGTTTTAAGATAATCGCCAGATCAACCCATTCGCCCGTTGGCGAAGCTTCAAACTCGAAGTAACGTTCCGGCGTTCTGCTGGATCGGGCGCGATGAAGATCTCACACACATCGCCGTCCCATAACCTAATAGTCTTTTTGTTGAGTAGTGGATTGGAGTTGACTATGAGTGGCTCTTCCTGCCGGCAAACGAAGCGCACCAACAGGGATTCGTCTGTCCAGAGAATTCTCGCTTCGGCATGGCGAGGGCGAGGGCGTCTGCCCCTGACCACTTACGCGTGATCTGAATCGGGTGAGCTCGCTTCCATTCAGGATGATCGAATGCATTGGCGGTCAAGTCGACTTCAGAGTATGAAGCCGCCGATCGTTGGTTGACGCTGGTCATTGGAAGAACTCCGCGCCCATCCGCCGCAACTGTCCCTGGTGTTATCGGTTCCGTAATTCATTAAGACAGGTGTCAAGGCGAGCTTCCCGGCTCATCGTCCTGGAACACGCGCGCGTTTGTACTCTTCGAAAATTTCTTGAGCGAGGTAATCCGCGTCGTCGGCGACGCCACCGGTGCCCGTCAAACAACCGATGACTTTCCTTCGTCGTGCGCGATTGTCGAACTCATTGAGCGAGCCCATAGCTCCGGCGATGAACAGAAACGATATCGCATGAACGCACCAGAACCACGTTGCGCCCTTTCAATCCAAAGCCGGTGTAAAACGATCAGATCGCACAGCATCGAGCGGCAATTTGTACCGATCAACATGTTCGCCGCTATCATCCGCCGGTGAAATTCCCAGCATGAAGAAATTCCAGCCTCATGAGCCGCCTTGCCCACAACGTAAACGATTCCTGTGGTGGCGCCAGTCATGAGCAGCACCGGGCGCGCTGCCACAAGCGCCGCGGGCCATGCCCATTTTGCCTTTTCCGCGAGCGCTTCTTTATTACTCACGCTCGGGGCATCACTGGCTGAACTCATAACTCCAGACTGCGACCTTCATTTGCGATTCTTAAACCAGAGATTGGAGTTTCTGTAAAGAGGCGGTAGGTCCCAATCCACAGAATTAGCCTCAATCAGAGATGCTGAGAGCTCCGGACAAAAAGGCTTCTGTCTCCAACCTCGGAGACATTTGCCAGCACCGCGAAAGGAAGATTAATAAGAACCAGTACCAGCAGGATGATTCGCGCCCAATTTCTTTGTGCTGATATCTTCCAGACCAGGAAGAACCCTAGAAGCAAAAACCGAGACAACTATAAGCGCAGCGAGAGTTAGAGCAATACCAGATACTCTTTGACTCAGACCAGAAAATTGCCCTTATCAATCTGATCGCCAACGAAGAGTAAAGAAACTGTATGGCCGACGTTGTTTCTTTGGGTCGACGCGACGTTCGCCGTTGGTTCAATTGGGGGTTCCATGCGTTAGCTCCTGTTTAGCACCGTCGGCGTCGTAATGGGACTCGTTCGCGTGCCCTTTCGTCGGCGAGGTCGTCCTTGTCCCACCGCCTTTGCGTAACAAACCAGGCAACACCCGGAAGCAAGAAAAGCGCACCGATAATGATGGCGACCGTGCGAGCGGAGAGCCCGAAACGATCAAGCAGTTCGCCGGTGGCATAGTTTGAGATGGCCATGGTGAGTGTAAGCAATGCCAACTCAGCGGCAAAGACGCGACCGCGAAAGTTGTCCTCGACACCGCGTTGCAGCAGCACCGTTGAGAAGACCCAGAGAATGCTGCCGCCGGTGTGCGGCCAATCCAAGCACGAGGAGCGCTACCACAAAACTTGTAGCCCAGCCGAACGCCATGTAGAACGCGCTCCCGATAAGAAACGCTATGCCGATTGAAACCTGCATGCGTTTCTTCCCTTCGCCTGCAGATGCGACGGGCCACGATCGGCCCGACAGCCGTTCCGATTCCCCGCGCTGCGAAAGAACTCCGATGCCGGTGGCTGCGCCTTTGCCAACCGGGAAAATCTTTCACCGAAGACCGCCAACAGTGTAAGGATTCCGCCGCCCAGACCCCAGGCTGGTTTCACCAACAGCAGAGCCAGCACGCGCGGCCGATCCTTTACGTAGCGCGCGCCCTCAACAGTTTGCGTGATGCCTAGAGCCCGGCCAAACGCTAAGTTTGCTTTCGCGCGGCGGGCGCTTTGGTATGTCGGACGCTGGCTATCAACGCTGCCGAGAGTAAGATACGTGATCGCGTCAAGAATGAAGGCGACGTCAGTGCCGAACCATCCTGTGACTACGCCGCCGATAGCCGCACCGATGCGTGAGCATGGCCGACCAGGTCACTGAAGAAATTGCGTTTGCCGCGACCAGTTCGCGATCAGAAACAATCGAGGGAATTATCGCCGTCTTGGCGGGCTCGAAGAAAGTGGAGAGCGCCAGCTGCAATACGGTTAAGAAGTAAATAATCCATAACTGATCGGCACGCCGAACAAATAGAAAACCGAGGACCACCACCGCACGCAACAGATCGGAAATGATCATGATTGAGCGGCGATTGAATCGATCCGCAACCACTCCGGAAAGGGAACCGAACAAGAAAACTCGGAACAAAACGAGCCACCAACAATAGTCCAACAGCGCGGCCCGACCCGGTCAGATTTAGGATAATGGTGTAAAGCGCAATGGTGTCAAACCAGTCGCCCATCTGACTGACAACCTGCCGAGCCACACCTGGCGAAAGCTTCGGTTGCCGCGCAACAACTCCGGTAACCTGCTGGTGCGCATCGTTTCCAAGCGGTTTGCTGATTGAATCTGTCACTTAGCTCAACTTAAGTAGTAATGTCCGATGATCAGAGTAATAAGATACCCGCCTTTGCAAAACTCACTTCACAAATATCCACTTTCTCAGCGCAAGGACGAAGGTTGCCCGCTTACTTCAACGTTTGTCAACCGAGAGTTTGAGCAGTTTGACGCGCGCTCCAATCTGACCAGTCAGAATGATTTGCGATTCCTGTCTCAAGAGTTACAGCCGGATAGCGTTGCAAAACTGCGAGCAACTCCGCTGATTCTTATTTGCTCGCCCACAATGTTTTCATACGCGGCACGACAATTGAGAATAGGGGATTGCGCGGCTGAGAAGCCCAGTGCTTCAACGGGCTCTCCGCACGGAGTCCGAGCCGCCACAATTTCTAAAACCGAATGGCCGAAAGTGCCAGCCACTCGATTTTGACAAGACTCTCACCCAGCAAGGCAAGCTCCGGAGCTTGCCTCGCTTGCCCGCTCGTGGCCGGAAGCAAAGCTGATTGCTCCCAGTTCTGCTTCCGGCAACAAAATTGGCCACGATCAGGTCGGTCAGTCGAGCGGAGAATGGGAACTGAGGGTCTATTTCGTGTTTTGAAAAGGTCCAGTTAGCCAAAGGGGTCGGTTGAGGAGCGTGGATGAGCCTGCTCGACGTTGACGGATTACATCAGGGCCCGAAAATTCTGTATTTAGGCACTATCGGTTAACTCTTTTTGCCGTTGTGGCGTTTATCGTTGCCTGGAGCGATACATCAGATGTCGTATTCGCTCGCCCTCTTGAGCATTGCGACAGTTCGTTGTCGCCGCAAGTGATTCATCTCGCCTGGTCGCGTCTGTACAGCAAAGACTCGCGAGAGCGAAGAGCTAAGCCGGTTCATTTCGCGACCGCCGAGGCGCTGGCAACTGCAATTGACGCAAAAGATCAGACCACGCATTGCCACGTGCGTCGCGTACAAATCTACGCCGCAGGATTGGGAGAGGTCCTCGGACTTGTCACAGATCTGAAATTGCCGCCTTGAAAGCCGGAGCCTTGCTGCACGACATCGGAAAGCTCGCGGTGCCCGCGCACATCATCAACAAACCTGGCCGCCTGACTCAGGCCGAGTTTGAAAAAATGAAAATCCACACGACGGTCGGCGCCACAGATCCTCAGCCGGGTTGACTTTCCTTATCCGGTCACGCCCATCGTTCGTCATCATCACGAGCAGTGGGATGGGCTTCGGCTATCCCGACGGTCTGAAAGCGAGAACAGATTCCGATCACGGCGCGCATCATTTCTGCGGTCGATTGCTTCGACTCAGTTAGAGAGGATCGTCCTTTTCGTCGCGGCATGACGCGCTGACGAGGCTGATCAGCGTTTCTCTTGCGCGGATCGGCAAGCCACTTCGATCCGACGCGTCGTGGAGCTATTCATCAAACATCTGCCGCGCTTCGAGGCGCAAGATCGCAGCCGCTGGCCTACCGCAACAACTGCCGCCCGATGACGCACAGGAACCGCTGGTATTGGGCGAAGTTGACATGGCCCAGACGCGAGAGCGCGGCGCCTATCATGGCCTACGACCAGATCGAAGAGCGCACACCAGGAGGTCTACGCGTTGTATGAGATCAGCGCGCACTTTCGGATCCTCGCTGAGCGTGCGCAACACCGTAGAGGTTTTGGTGGACAAAGTGGGCCACGTCGTTACGTTTCGATACTTGCGTGTGTTTACCTCTACGACGAGGCGAAAGGCTATGCCACGCCCGCGCACGTTGCCGGCCGAAATGCGCAGACTCCTGGCCGACGCGATAGTATCGCACCCGGGGAAGGGCGTGACCGGCTTTGCGCTCGCGAATCGCTGCGCCGTCAATCAACTCCACCCGAGTTTGGATTTCGCCGGCCTGGAGATCGAACGTGAATACCGCTCGATGGCCGCGCTACCGTTGTTCAAAGACGAAATGGTTGCTGGGCGCCCTTTCGGTCTATTCCGACCGAACTGAGTAATACACTGACGACCACATGCGTTTGCTGAAACGGTTGACGCGGACTGGCTTCAGACGCCTCATCAAACGCGATGCAGCACGCGCGAGGCCGAATCGAACGCGCTCACCGATCCGCTGACCGGCTTGCCCAACGCGCGCTACATGGCGCTGCGCTTTGACGAAGAAGCTTCGCGGGCACGACGCAACGCGCGGCCATTCCAGGTGGTGATGCTCGATCTGGACGACTTCAAGACTCGTCAACGATACCTTTGGACACAAAGTCGGCGACAAGATGTTGCGCGAGATGGCGACGCATCATTCAGGACGCAACTGCGCGAGTACGACTTTCTGGCGCGTTACGCCGGCGACGAGTTTGTTGCGATTGTGCAGGAACTGGTCGGGAACCAGGTTGAAGATTTGCGCAACCGCATCGAAACTGTGGTTTCAGAGTTCTCGCTTCATGTTCGCGGCGTCGGCAAGGCTCGCGTGGGCATCAGCGTCGGCACCGCGACCGTTTGGCGCTGATGGCGAAACGTTGGATCAACTACTCGTGACCGCCGACCAGGCTATGTACCGCGCCAAGTCGATCGTCTACAAGCTGGACTCGAAGATTTCAAACCATCGCGGGCCGAGCAAGGATTCTAGTCACCTGAGAAAGCTGTATCAAGCTGACTAACATCGGGCATGATGAAGTCATTGCTGCCGTCAACTGAGTTATTGTCCACTGCGCTTCCTGTCTGCTCCGTTGCACCAGCCCACAGCCGAGTTTCGCGCTATTCAGCTCGCTTCAAATCAACGGTCTTGACATTCCTATTGGCATCGCTTTCAATCGCTGTCTGGATATGTGCGCTCTGTGTTCGGTCAGCCGAACTGCAACACGCCATGCCTCCGGGCTCGTAGGTTGCCCAGACCAGCCTCACGCCGGTTCAGGATTGAAGCATGCCTTCTGCCACTAACCCCCAACAAAGTGCCACCGTTCTCGTTGTTGACGACGATCATCGAACGCGGGCGAACGGCTTGGCGCGGTATGTTCGAAAAGGCCGGCTATCGCGCGGTGAACGTCGGCGACACTGAGCGTCGGCGCTGCGCTTACTGAAAGAGTCAGCCGTTAGCGATCTTGTTGTGGTTGACCTGGCGCTATCTGAAGTTGATGGACTGGCACTTTGCAGGCTGTTGCGCGCACAGCCGGCCACCAGCTAGCTACTGCCGATAATCGGACTTTCGGATGACGACTCAGACACGAAAAGCAGCAGGCATTCGCGGCCGGGGCCGACGAATGTATTGCCAAGTCCTCTTCGGCAACTGAAATTGTTTCGCGCTCCGCGGTCCACGTTGCTGGGCAGCACAGAGAGAATGGGCGCTCATCGACAGCAACCGTGAGCTGAGGTTTCTAGCCGATCTGGGCCGCGGAGCTCCTGCAGTGACGCTCGAGCTCGATCAGCTGGTGAACCGTGTTGCTAGGTGCGACCTACGAAGGCACGAGCGCCGCAATGTGCGCAGCCTTATTGAGTCTCGGAGACGAAAGTGAGCGCCGCTGTGTGTTTTCGATCGCGAAGGGCAGCGCGGAAGAGTATCGACTTGCTGCAAGTCGATCGACTGAAGAATTGGTTGACTGCATCCACCTCTTCAAGTGTTGCCGCTCCTTCATTGATCGACGAGACCAAGTTTTTTCTGCTGCGTGACGATGCGCACACAAGTGGAATATCGCGGCTGCCGCTCAGGTTCTGGCGGTCGTCACCAAGGGCGCGCTGATCGTTGCTTTCGATAAACGTGAAGACTGCGACGACACCGTCTGCCGGTTGGTAGATGCGGCCGCGCAGCAGGCCGCGCTGGCTGCACATATTTCCAGTCTTTACCAGGCGGCTCGCGCCGCATCGGCGAATCTAACGATAGAGGTCGAGCGGCGCACCGCCGAAGTGCAGGCGCAGCAGCGGCTTCATCGAGGCGATTATCGACAGCCTGCCGCTTTCGCTTTACGCTGATCGATCGCAACTTCGAGATCGTTGCCTGGAACCGCAACCGCGAACTTGGCGAGCTTGGCATTCCGCGTGGCTCGGTATTCGGGCAAAAGTATTTTCGGCGTCCTGACTCGTCAAAAGCGCGAGCTGCTTGAAAGCGAATTCGCCCGCGTGTTTGCGAACGGTGAAATCCAGCGGCATCGAACACACCACCGCGACCGGCCAACGGTGAACTGAAGCATTGGCTGATCAGCAAGATTCCGATGTGGATTGATCGCAGCGGCGAAGTGTTCGCATGTGATCACGATTGGCGAAGACATTACCGAGCGCGGTCGGAGGCAAACCGCGCGGTAGCGCGCGCTGAGAAGCTTGGCGGCGATCGGACGGTCTGGCCGCCGGCGTGGTGCATGAAATCAATAATCCGCTGGCCACCATTTCAGCGTGCGCACGAAGCGCTCGAATCTCGCGTCAGCGAAGGCGAGTTTTAACGAGTCGGCTGCCCTGGAGGATCTGCGCGAATACCTCGGGCTTGATTCGCAGCGAAGCCTTTCGTTGCAAGACGATTACCAATGGACTGTTGGACTTCAGTCGTACTCGCGTCCAGCGAACACATACTCGTGAATCTTGCTGACGTAATCGCTTCAGCCGCGCGCCTGCTGTCGCATCAGCAGCGCGGCGAGCAGGTAGAATTGCAAATCGAAACCGCCGAACGACCTGCCTCCCGATTGCCGGCGACGCGGGACAGTTGCAACAGGCAGTGATCGCGTTGGCCACCAACGCTATCGACGCGATGCCCGATGGCGGCGTGTTGAAAATAGCGCAGCCGAAGAAACGGGAATACGCGTATTGGTGGAAGTCAGCGACTACCGGCGTCGGCATTCCGCAGCAGAACGTCACCAGGATTTTTGAGCCGTTCTTCACTACGAAAGAGATTGGCAAAGGTACCGGTCTCGGCTCTGGCGGTTTGTTATGGTATCTTAACCGAGCACGACGGCAAGCCTCGACGTGCAATCTACGCCAGGTGTCGGAACCACATTTACGATTTCGCTTCCGGCAATAAACAGCGACGGAGAAACCCAGGCTTGAGCGAACAACGAAGCAGCCCGAATTCTGATCGCCGAAGATGAGGCCAATCTTCGGCATGGTGTTGCAGAAGGAATTGGAGCGGTCTGGGTTATCGTGTCCAGGCCGCGCCCGACGGCGAAGCCGCCTTGCGCAAGCTTGAGGAGAGTAACGTTGATGTGTTGCTTTGCGATATCAACATGCCGCGCATCGACGGGATGGAAGTCTTGCGCCGCGTTCATCGAGCGTCCAAACCCGCCGGAAGTGATCATGTTGACGGGCCAGGCGACTGTAGAAACGGCGGTCGAAGCCATGAAGCTCGGCGCCTACGATTACCTCACCAAGCCTTACAGCATCACCGAACTGGACGTGCGCGTGAAACAGGCAGCCGAGAAACGCGCGCTTGCGCGTGGACAATTTGCGCCTGCGCGAACAACTGGCGCGGCAGTCGGGTCTGCCGGAGATAGTCTCAGTATCACCGGCGATGACGGAGGCCATTCGGCTGGTGGAGCGCGTGGCTCCTTCTGAAGCTTCGGTTCTGATAACCGGCGAGTCGGGCACGGGCAAGGAACTCATCGCCCATGCGATTCATCGCTTATCGCCGCGCGCCGAGGGTTCTTTCATTGATATCAACTGTGCTGCGTTTCAGGAATCGCTGCTGGAGTCGGAACTCTTCGGTTACGAAGCCGGGCGCGTTTTCAGGCGCGAAGGGACGCAAGCTTGGATTGATAGAACTGGCCGACGGCGGCACGCTGTTTCTCGATGAGGTCACCGAACTGCCGCGCGCAGCTTGCAGGCAAAACTCTTGCGGGCGATTGAGACCAGAACGTTTTTCCGCGTAGGTGGCGTGCGCAAGGTAGAAGTCAACGTCCGCATCGTCGCCGCGACGAATCGCAATCTGGATTCAGTTGTCGCCAACGAATCGTTTCGTTCCGACCTTCTGTATCGCATCAACGGGTTTCAGATTGACCTCGCGCCCTGCGTGATCAGACCGGAAGACATCGAGCCGCTGGCTCGACATCTTTATGCTGACGTGGGTGGGACGCCTGCACCGGAACTTGAACCGGCAGGCGCTTGATGCGTTACGCGCCTACAGTTGGCCGGGGAATGTGCGCCAGTTAAAGAACTGTCTTGAGCGCGCGGTGAATTCTTTCCAACAACGGGCGTATCACTGTCGCCGAATTGCCGCCTGAAGTCGTGCGGCCCGCAGGTCCGGCCGCATTTGTCGGTCCCACTTCACAGCCCGGCGGCGCTGCGGACTTCAACGCCGGCGCAAGTTCATTCGGTTCCGGCGCCGTGTCCTCGCCGACTTCGCTGCGCGATGTAGAGCGTCAACAAATTCCTTCCGCGCTCGAACAGACCGGCTGGCACCGCGGCAAGACCGCCGAGATTCTCGGATTTCACCCTCGACACTCCATCGCCGCCTCCGCGACTACAACCTCGAACGCCGCAACGGCTAGCCACATTTAGATCAGGGTTGCTATCAACAAGAAATCACTCGTTTTCCTCTTGATGGTCTTTTAGTTCAGACGTGCTTATCTGGACGCGACAGGGCAAATGGTTCTGAGCAATGAACTCAGTACCGCCCGCACTACTCAGAGTGCTTTGCTGGGAGCGCCGGGCGTCCCGCTCCGCAAGCGTACGATAAAAGCAAGCATAGCAAGTCAAGGTCAACGTAATACCGAGACGGGCGGGACGCCCGCAAGGTCCTAGTGAAGAGCTTGAGTGGTGACAGTTCGGCTCCAGCATTGTTTCAGCAGCTTGCGATCGATCTTTGCCGCGGTCGTTTTTCGGAAGCGAAGGAACGAATTCGATCCAGCGGGGATACTTGTAAGGTGCAGGTTGAGACTTAACAAAGCCTGCAACTCTTCAATCAGAGTCAGCACTGGAATCGAGCCGGTTGCTTCCGCTCCCGGTTCTGACTGTTTGTTCCTCTCGGAGTACCACAAAGGCCTTCGGTTTGACGGAGTCCATCACCCGCATCGTTGCCGACAACCGCGCATTCAAGCACCGCCTCATGCTGGAGAAGGCAGTTCTCAATTTCAGCCGGTGCCACGAAGATGCCTGACACTTTCAACATGTCGTCGGTGCGACCGTGATACCAGTAGTAGCCTTCTTCGTCTACGTGGAATTGATCTCCAGTTGTGCACCAGTCTCCGGCAAAAGTCTCTTTCGATTTTCTCGTGAGCGTTCCAGTAGCAGAGCGCAGCTGAGTCACCTTTATTCTTAAGCGTGCCCATCTCATTTGGCGAAACCTCATTACCGCCAGCGTCGACGATCTTCGCTTCATAACCCGCGACAATCCTGCCCGAGGCTTCCCGGCTTCACATCGCCGGGCCGGTTCGTGATGTAAATATGAAACATCTCAGCGGATCCGATGCCGTCGCAAATCTCCACACCCAAACTCTTCCTCCAGCGCTCGTAGAGTTCAGGCGGCAAGGCCTCGCCCGCTGAATAGCAAAAGCGCAGACTCGATAAGTCGCGACTGCCGGCGTCGGGCGCATTCAGCATCGAGTTGATCATAGTCGGCACGGTGGTAAGGATAGTAGGACGATATCGCTCGATGACTTCAAACAGTTTTTCCGGTGTTGAGCGTTCTGAAAAAGCGCAGTGGCGCCGCCGACGGCAAAGGGAACAACAGATTTGTTCCCGTCGCATAACCGAAGAAGAGCTTGGGCACGGAAACCGTCAAATCGTTTTCATTCACGCCCATCGTCTGTTTTGCAAAGACTTCGGTGTTGAATGGCAGGTCGTGCTGCAGATGCACGGCACCCTTCGGATGGCCGGTCGAACCCGAAGTGAACAACCAAATTGCGATGTCGTCGCGATGTGTGTCAGCTGGGTGCACTCGTCGCCGGCTGTGAGAACTGCGCCGTCGAAAGAAGTCCAAACCAGCGAATCATTGGTGAAGTCGACGTCGTGATCGTGTTCGCTGATCGCCGACAACCAATACGCGCACGTAGATAAGGCGCGTCTGCCGTAGCCTCGTTGAAGGTTTTCAGAAGCGACTCATGAACGATAGCTACGCGCGCGCGGGTGTAGTCGAGATAGTACTTGTAATCCTCCGCCGGCAGCAGCGGATTCACCATCGTGATGACGGCGCCAATGCGAGCGGCGCCAAACCAGGTCCAGACAAACTCAGGACAATCTGGCAAGACGATGAGTACGCGGTCTTCGACCTCGATTCCGAATTCACGCAGCGCATTGCCGGCGCGATTCGACATTCGCGCGGTCTCGCCATAGGTGAAGGTTTGATCCTCGAAGTAGAGGCAAACTTTGTTTTCGCGCCTTCCTCGAGGTTGTGGTAGAGGAAGTAGTCGGCCATGTTGAAGTGCTCGGGGAATACCGGGTTCATGGCGCTACCTTGCTTTCGAGATTGAATCCACGGGTGGCCAACAATTGGTGGGGACTCCGCAACTCCGACGCATCAGCTCTTAGTTACTCAGACATTTGTCGAGGAATTTCTCGAGCCTCGCCTGATAGGTTTCCTCAGACGACGTGAATTGCAAGGCAAAGCCAATCTCATCAGCCTCCTCCACCACCTCAGCCCAAAGATGGATCGTCTCTTCATTCGGAAGCATAAGTTCCAGACGTATAAGTTCCTTTGGCTTGACCTTGCCACCGCCGCTAAGTACAAAGCAGCCGTTCTTGCTTAAGCTCGTCACTTCGGCCTCGTGCTGACCGCGATCTCCTTCCCAACGTGCGCGCAGATTCACTTTGGCCCTGGGCGCTCGCCGGCGTTCGTTTGTCGGCACTCGTTTACTTTTGGTAACCGGCTTTGGCAGCGCTGTCTCAGTTTTTTCGGCGTCGCACGGGGAGCTTCGTCGAGGTTGGGTTCCTGAGCGGCGAAGGGAGCAACCAGCCTCGCCGTGTTCTGTATCGAGATGCGTGCGCGCTTCCTAGAGTTCAGGGAAGAACTTCTTCTCGGAGTAGTCTGCAAGTAGCCCGACACCTTCCGAACCGCCAGTACCACGTTTCGTGCCAACCATGCGCTCGACCATCTTGATATGATGAGAACGCCAAAGAGCAAAGTACTCATCAGTGTTCCAACAGAGCTTCGGCTGGTTGAAACTCTTCGTTTCGCTCCTCAAAGTGCGTGAGAATTTCGAGGACAGCCTGGGTACGCTTTTCCGTAACGCTTTCTGGCGTTCCTCGTCACTGCTGGAATCTTCATTGGCGGGTGCGTCCAGACCCCGCTTCCGCAAAGCCGCATAAAACGTATCTCCCAACGAATGCGCCTCGAAGCGTTTTTGCAAGCGGGGCTGTGCGAATTCATCCTCGCGAAATTCGTTCAACAAGCTCTGGTGTTTCAGACCCGAGGCAAACTCGATCTCGCGGAACTGCATTGATTGAAAAGCCGCTGGCGGGGTTGAGTTGATCTCTGAAACGCAAGAAAGCTGATGGGCGCCATCGTTTCCAGAAAGATGAATCTGGTTAACCAACAGTTTTCTCATTTCAACTACGCGTTGCCAGCGCGCGCGTGGCGGCGGTGAGCCGGTCTTCATTCATCAAAACGATGGCGGCATCAATTTCATGAAGAATCTGTTTGAACCAAAGTTCATAAGCCTGGTGGATGGTTTATGAAAAAGAAGCTCGTCATGATGTTGCGGATCGGATAGGCAGTCCTGCAAGCCAATCAAATCGGCCACGCGCAGGTACTTATTGCAGGAAAGCGGAGCGTTGCTGCCGTAGTCTTTAGTCATTGATATATTTGTTGGTTTGAACTTCGTACTTTGAGCTTGGTGGTCTTTGGACTTTAGGTCTTTGATTCTCGGTCAATTTCGGAAACGTGGTTCGAAGGCTCTAAGATCCAAGACCTAAGACCAAAGAGTCTGGTTCCAAGAACAAAGTACAAAGCTCATTTTTCAGAATGCCGCGCCTGCAGTTTCGTGGAACACTGTACGCACCGGTGTGCTCTGATTTCTTTCATTTCGCGGACTACGAGTTCGAGGTTCCTGATCGCTCGTATGAAGTGCGGCGAGATGCGCACACCGCGCCGGGGCGATAATCGACGATGAACTCCCGTCTAATCAGCTCAGTGGTGATAGCCGCCGCATCTTCGTGGCCGACGGTGATCGTCCCGCCGCGGTCCGCGGCATTCTTTGGACTCGTGACTCTAAATCCTGCTTCTTCTGCCAACTCAATCAAGCGTTCCGTTTGTCGCGTGCTCTTGCGCGAATTCTCTCCACACCAATTTCGTTGATGATTCGATAACCCGACTGCGCAGCGTATAGGTGCAGGAATTGCGGGTGAGCCGTGAAGGAACCGCTCAATGCCGGATGCGTAACGCAGGTCGGTGTCGAAAGCAAAAGGCGCTTCATGAGCCATCCAGCCAGTAGTCTTTGGTTGAAGGTGCCGCTGCAGATCAGGCCGCACGTAGAGATAGCCTGCTCCCGGTCCACCACAGAGCCACTTGACCTGAACCACCGGTGGCGAAAGTCTACCTCGAGGTCGCTCGACGCTGAAGGGAACCGGTGCCGGCCGACTGATAGGCGTCGAGCACCAACCATAGCCCCCACCTCGTGCGCTCGGTCCGTGATGCTTTTGCGTTTTGCAAAAAACCACTTTTGAAAAGCACATGGGAAAAGGGCACGAGTAACGTCTCTTCGATCAATTGCGGCGAGAAAACGCTCAAGCGAAATCGTGATGCCATCGTCTGAAGGAACCGTCTCTATTCTCAGTTTGCCCTCGCGCGCATGAGCTTCATAGACGTACATCACGGAAGGGAAATTCAGCTCTGAATAGACGATCTTGTTTCTTTTGGGTTGGGCTCGAAGCAGGAAAGAATCAGCGACTGGCAGATCGAAACGTTTTGATGCATCACCACGTTGCCCGGTTCAGCGCCAATAATGCGCCCCACTTCGTTGCCGACCGTTACCGGCATGTCCCACCAACCTTTCAGCGCCAGGCACGCACGCCACGCGTGGCCCATGTTTCAGCGTAGCTCGTTAAGTCGCTGCGTAGGTTCCTCTGGGCATCGCGCCAAGACTATGGGAGATCGAGATGAACAGTCTTGTCCAGAATGGGAAACTCACTGCGCCATTTCAGAAGCTCATCGGTCAAAGCGGCTCTCCAGAAAATTCATGAGGTAGGTTTAATTTACCATAACCCCTAATGATCTTTCTTGTTTGGGGCAAGCTGAGGCAGGCTTTCAACTGTAACGCGGCCTCCGTGGTAAAGTGAACGTGAACCTATGTGGAAGTTTGCCAATCCAATCCGCCACCAAATTCCGGCAACGCGCTGGCCTACCGCCGGAGAAGCAGCACAGTCTCTTTCTTTACCAACCGATCAGCATCGGATCGTTACAAGCCTCCAGCCGCACCTGGGTTCCGGCGATGGTTCCGTGGCGCGCCACCGAAGACGGTTTCGTCACGCGGGAAAAGCCTTGATTGGTATCGACGATTTCGCCAAAGGACGACCCGGAGTTTTAGTTGTTGAGGCGACGGGTGTACGTGATATCCCCAGCGGTCCTTTGCTTCGCATTGGTCACGATCGGTTCATTCCGGGGCTGAAGCAGCTCGTGGATTGCGTAAGGGAGGCTAGGCGAAGGACAGACCAAACTCTTCATCCAGATTATTGACTTCCTGTCTGTAAAGCGTCGACCCGAAAAGGAGAAATACTTCGCCCGTTTCCTGCACGTTAATGATCGTCAGCGAAAGAGCGCTCGCGGAGATTACTGAAGACACAACCTGGCTGGACGCTGGCCGAGACGAAAGTACGACAGTTTTCTTAACAGCGCGCCGGATGATGTGGTCGATCAAGTACTCGATGCACGTGAATTGGAATCACTTCGTTTTGGTTATCGCGAACACGTGACTGATATGCATCTGCCACAAGTCCGCGAATTGCCGCAGGTGTTACCAAACATTTTCTCAGCGGCAGCGCGTCAGCGCTGCGTGAAGCGGGATTTGACGGCGTCGAACTGCATTACGCCCGCATGCCTACACGATGGCCGGTTTGCTTAGTGCTCTCAATGATCGTGATGACGGGTATGGAGGCTCGACGCGAAAATCGACTGCGGTTGCCTCTGGAAGTTTTTCAGGCGGTGCGAAAAACGGTGGGCAAAGACTATGTTGTGGGCACGCGGTTTTTAGCGGACGAAGTGATCCGTGGCGGCAATCGAGTTGACGATGCGATCTATTTCGGCGTTGAGTTTGCCCGTGCGGGTTTTGATTTTCTGTCTCTTTCGAAAGGCGGAAAGTTTGAAGACGCGCAGCAACCGAAGGTTGGCCAGCGCGGTCTATCCTTATACCGGGCAGAGCGGCTATGAGTGTATGCCGACAGTTCTTTCAGATGCGGCCGGCCCATTCGGTCGCAGCGTGCTCTGGTGGCCGCGATCAGACGAGCGGTGCATGAGGCGGGGTTCAATACGCCGGTCGTGGCAACCGGAGGGATTACAACTTTCGCCCAGGCTGAGGAGATTTTGCAGCGCGGCCAGGCCGATATCGCCGGGCTCGCTCGCCAGGCGCTTGCCGATCCCGACTGGTTTATCAAAGGTGAAGCTCGGGCTCGGCGATGAGGGTAAGACGTTGCACTTACACTAACTATTGTGAAGCGCTGGATCAGGCGCATCGGCCCGTCACCTAAGCTTGTGGATCGCTTTGAACTGGACGGGCCGGGAATTGCGACCGTTGATGAGGGCCGGCGCAGGTTACTGGCGCCTGAGCGGAAGAACAGTAGGCAGTAAGCATGAAGGCAGAAGGCAGAAGGCAGAAAGCAGAAGGCAGAAGGCAGGAAGGCAGAAGGCAGAAAGCAGAAGGCAGAAGGCAGAAAGCAGAAGGCAGAAAGCAAAGGCAGAAGGCGTGGGACAACAACTTTCTGCCCACTGCCCACTGCCCACTGCCCACTGCCCACTACCCACTGCCTACTGCCTACTGCCTACTGCCTTCTCATACCTTGCGATGAACTCGGGATCGCGACGTTTCAGATCCTTATAGTCCACTCGCCGCTACGCGTCATCAGGGCGAACGCGAGTTCAATCGGGCTCAGTTGCATATAGTCTCGCGCATTCTCAAACCAGCGCATGCTTTCGAACGCCGCCGCCTGATACGCTTCGATCACCGGCTTGCGGGCTGCCTCGAATTCCCTAAGCGCTTCGAAGACAGTTTCGGTTTTTCCAAAACAATCAAAAAGCGCGATGGCATCTTCAAGTGCCAACTTGGTGCCTGACCCAATTGAAAAGTGCGCCGTGTGAAGCGCGTCGCCGATCATTGCGACATTCTCAAAGAACCAGTGGCCGTTTTTACCAGGAGGAAGTTAATCCACTTGGAATTGTTTGAGAGCAACGGCTGGCCGTCGAGGTCCGGCGCAAACACCTTTTCCAGATAGTCACACGTCTCGTCGTCGTGCTCATCGTGGCGAAGCCCGCTCCGCTCCAGGTCTCCTGATCACATTCGATGATGATGAACGTGCTGGTTGCCTGGTTGAACTTGTACGAGTGGGCGGCGAACACGCCACTCTCATTTTCACGAAGGTCAACGTCAGTCCATGAAACAATCGATTCGTGCCATACCAAATGTAGCGATTCGGACGCATGATCCAACGTGGGCCGGAATTGTTTTGAGTATTGTTTTCGCGCGGTGCTGTTGACGCCGTCTGCTGCAACCAGCAGGTCGCAGTTCGCTTTCAGTGAATCAAGATCAGGAACTTCGGTGCGGAAGAGTAACTCGAGCGCCTAGGTGTTCGCAGCGTCGCTGCAGAATTTTGAGAAGTTGAAGACGAGCGATACCGGAAAAGCTGTTGCCATGGATGGAAATCTTTTCCTGTCGATGAACGACGTCGACATTGTCCCAGGCCGCAAACGCGCGCGTTATCTCGGCATGTGATTCCTGGTCAGCCGCACGTAGGTTCGCTAAAGTTTTCCCGAAAACACTACGCCCCAGCCAAACGTATCATCGGGTCCCATTGCGCTCGTATACCGTGATCTCGTGCGCGGGTCGGCCTTCTTCATCAGGATTGCAAAAATACATTCCTGCCGGCCGCCGCCGATAGTGTCTATTTTCACTTGGCAGCCTTTGATGGTTTGCGGGTGAACAACTACCGCAGCAAGGTCACTCCCGAGCGATCATGAAAAAACAGCACCCGTCACCAAAATGGTCTTGTAATACTCCCACTGCTGCCTCTGCTTCGCCAGGAACGTGACGAAGCGGGCATCTTGTCGCAGGTTATCCAAATTGGTGTCCCTCTCGAACAGCGGATAGCACGGGAACCCATCCTCAGCCGCCACTCTCCAACCACTTGATTGCCTGCTCGGGTTTATTCATCAGCGCATAAGCACAGGCGATGTAATAGGCCGTATGATGGAAGTGACCAAATCCCTTGCCTCTTTCTACAGCCAAGCCTAATCTTGGCCTGCGCCGTGCGTTCTTGCCCGACTGAAGCGGCCAGTACTGCCTGCAGGCCCGTAAACAGGCCACCATTGTCCTGCGGGTAGTCTCTTAAGAATTGCTCAACCGCGGCGGACGCCTCCTCTCTCCTCCCGAGATTGAAGAGAGCCCAAACAACCTGGTGTCCGACCAACTCCGGATTGGCTTCGTGCGGGATGGCGCGCAGAACGGACAGCGCCTGTTCATACTTCCCTTGGAAATTTAGAGTCTGCCCGATTCGGAGTTGTGCCAGGTTATTGTTGGGATTGGTCGTGACCGCTTTTGCGACTCCTGGAGCGCCTCGTCGAAAGCCCCAATATGGCAATAGACGAGCGCGAGCTGATTTCGCGCCTCATCCAAACTCGGATTCAAACTCACGGCGAGCCGATATTCCTGAATTGCCTTCTCGTGCGGGAAACGGTTGGCAGGCGTCCAGAGAATGCGGCCGCGGGCCAAATGGGCTACGGCTAAATCCGGATCTAACGCGAGCGCCTTCTCCGCCGCCACAAAAGCCTTCTCTGCCCACTGCTTTTCACCCGGGGCAAACAAAACAGCTTCCATGAGTACGCTTGGGCCAGTTCGGCATAGGCCGCGGCAAAGGTAGGGTCTGTGCTCGCGGCACGCTCCAGCGCCGTGATAGCGGCCTCATTATCATCTTTGGTTTGGCGGTTGAGATAAAACCGTCCGCGAAGATAGTGATCATAGGCTTCCGGGTTGACGGGACGGACGCTACCGAATTGCAATTGCTCCTGCGGCGTAAGCTGATCCTGATTTCGCCGACGATGTTTCGCGTCACCTCTTTCTGTAGCGCCAGCACGTCACGCAGGTCCCGCTCGTAGCTGTCGGCCCATAGATTTCGGTCCGTCGCGGCGTGGATCAACTGAACGGTAATCCGCACGCGCTCGCCGGAGCGCACCACCGAACCTGCCAGCACTGCATCCACCTTCAACTCGCGGGCGATCTCAGGCAGCGGCTTGCGCGCGCCCTTATACTGCATTACCGAGGGCCGTGACATCACCCGTAGCGCGCGGATCTTGGCCAACTCGGTGATCAACGACTCGGTCATCCCATCGGCGAAGTAGCCTTGCGAGGTATCGCTGGAGAGGTTCTCCAGCGGCAGAACCGCCAACGACTCAATCGCGAACTGCATCGCCTTTGCTCTTCAGGCGCTTACGTAATCCGTCTACATTCAACCCGAGCAGCAACACGGAGAACAACAACAATCCGACCAGGACAAGTAGCCAGCGGCGAGAGCGAGGTGCGCGGTCGTGACGGTGCCGGCTATTAGCTGGGGTGAAGTCTGTTGCTCTTGATCCGCAATGGGACCGGCGGCTTCGCTTCGCTCCTGGCTTAAGACCTCCGCACCTCCGTCCCAGCGATCCCTAACGCCCGCCACGAAGCGATAACCACGGCGCGGCACTGTTTCTACGTATTGATGTTCATTCGGATCTTCGTCCAGTGCTCGCCTCAAAGCAGACATATTCACTGACAGGTTAGCTTCCTCGACGATGCTGTCCGGCCAAAGTCGCTGCAACAGCTCATCTTTTCCAATCAGGTGCCCACTGTTTTCTACCGGCACGACCAGCAGGTCGAAGCACTTAGGAGTGAGCTGCCTGGGTTGGTTGTCACGCAGAAGCTGCCGCTCGTCGGAATAAGTCGGAAGGGACCGAATTCGTAGATATGCGTGGCTTGCCTGACCATACGAGGTCATTCAGAGGTTTGCTGGGTTCCATTGGAAATCTTTTGGAGAAATATTGGCGCTCTTTAAGGACTTTCAAGCTCCTGCGGAAGTAACGTCCCGGCGTCAGTCGCATCATCCGGCTTCAGGAGCTGCACAATTATAGTGCAGAGCCTCTGACCAGCAAATAAACCTTCGGACTGAGTTCTCGCGAGCCGAGCACAAATCTCCATGTGACCCGCGGGCTCGGAGCCGCAGACTAAGTCTTCAATAGCCAAACAAAAGGAGTCCAGACAGTGAAAACGAGCGATCTGAGAAGCAAACTGAGACACAAGCTGAGAAACAAATTGGCCCTGGTAGTCGTCCTCAGCATCATCATTCTTTCCAGGCGTCATCGTGTATGCGTCAACGCCGCTGCATACTTGCCGTTGGAACCATCCCAAATTCACAACTCTTCGACGGCCCGGCCACGGCAGTACCGTGCGAACGCACTTACTATTAACCCCGGTGAGGTGCTCGCGTGGCATTATCATCCGGGCTATGCTTTCAACGTCGTAAAGAGCGGAACACTGACTGTCGAAGATGGATGTGAAGGAGCGGAGGAAACACTCACGCCAGGTCAAGCTTTCGAGGAAATGGAGGGCCATGTCCATCGAGCTAAGAATCTCAGCGCCACAGAGCCTGTGGTCGTCTATAACACCTTCATTGTCCCGCAAGGAAAGCCGACAACCGTGAACCTCGCCAATAACCAACGACGATGTGGGCCGCCCAGTGACGCGGACCAATGTAGGGACGACGGCTGGATGAAGTTTACTCATCCGGGCAGCTTCAGTAATCAGGGTGAGTGTGTTGATTACGTTCGTCACCGAGCACGGATCATCTTGCCTGTTCCTCCGGACCCTGGACCGTAAGACAAATGAGTGGCGACGGCTGCGTTAAGTTTACTGCCAACGCAGTCTGAGCGATCTGACTACGGTATACGGTCCCCTGCTCACCGGCGAATAAAAGCGGCGCGCTAATTCGCCGGTGACAAGGGCTGGGTTCGTCCCGCACCTATGGGGAACATCAACCTCATTCTTTCAACAACTGACTCGCGATGATCAGTTTCTGAATTTCCGAAGTGCCTTCGTAGATTCTGAGCGCGCGAACGTCTCGGTATAGCCTTTCAACGACACTCCACGCGTACGAGTCCAGATCCGCCATGAACCTGCACCGCTTGGTCAATGATGCGGCAAGCCGCTTCGGTGGCGTAGAGTTTTGCCTCGCTTGCTCTCGCGACTATACGTCCAGTACTTGCATCTTTCAAATGCGCCGCGCGATAAACCGAAGTCTGGCGGCATCGAGTTCAGTGACCATGTCTGCCAACTTCTCCTGGATGAGTTGATGCTCAGCCAGTGGCCGGCCAAATTGTGTCCGGGATTTTGCGTAGCGCACGGCTTCATCCAGGGCCCGCCGCGCCATGCCGCAGGCTGCAGCGCCAACGCTGGCCCGAAAGGTATCCATGGTGCGCATGGCCAACGCGAACCCCTCGCCCTCAGCGCCAACCATGTCTTCCGCCGGCACCCGGCAGATCGTTGAATTCAAGTTCACCAATCGGATGCGCTGCGATCATCGCAGTTCGTTCAATGACGCTGAAGCCGGGCATCCTGGCGCCGACCACAAAGGCGGATAAAGAAGCGCGACCGATTGGCATCAGTTCCGGTTCGCGCAAACACTGTGTAGAAATCGGCAACTCCCGCGTTCGAGGATAAAACGTTTGCGACCATTGATTACGTAAGCATCGCCATCACGCATGGCAGTAGTCTTGATCGCAGCGACATCAGAGCTCGGCTTCGGGTTCAGTTAAAGCAAAAGCGGCAACTGCCTTTCCTTCAACGGCGCGCGAAACCCAAAAATCTCGCAGGTGTTCCGGCGCGGCCTGACTGATGGCGAAGGTCCCCAGCCCCTGCATGACAAAAGCGAGGTCAGCCAGCGCGGAAGAGTAGGAGAGCGCTTCGCGAATCAAACAAAGCGCGCGTACGTCCAGTTTTGCGCCAGGGGAGGCAATGGCATAGTGCAATGCGCCCGCTTTAGCTGGGACACTGACGAATTCGCGCAGCTGGGCATCCAGGTCCCGCCTCGTCATTCGCTCGCGGCTCAATCTCCAACTGGACAAACGACTCCATGTCTGCAGCCAGGGTGCGATGCTCAGGCGTGAAGAAGGGAAGTTGATCGATGAATTTGTCCATAACTCAAAACCCAGGGTAAAGGGGAAAGGGCAAAGGGGAAAACGCTTCGCATTCCCTTCCTCTACTCAAATTTCGCGGCTCGTTTCTCAACGAACGCTTCATACGCTTCACGGTAATCTGGATGCTGCATGCAGATTGCCTGGGCCTGCGCCTCACATTCCAACGCCGCTTCGAGATTCATGTGCGCTTCGCGATCAAGCAGCTCTTTAGTTTTCGCGAGCGCGAACGCCGGACCCTGCGCGAGACGTTCCGCTAATTCCTGCGTCGTCGCTTTCAGTTGACTCCCGGGCACGACTCGATTGTAGAGACCTATTCGTTCGGCTTCCGCCGCCGAAATGAAATCGCCGGTGTAGAGCAGTTCCGTGGCTTTGGCCAGGCCAACGACGCGTGGCAGGAGATACGCCGCGCCCATGTCGGCGCCGGAAAGTCCAACCTTCACAAACAGAAAAGCAATCTTCGCCTCCTCGGCTGCTATGCGAATATCCGAGGCCAGTGCAATGCAGGCGCCGGCACCGGCTGTCGTTCCGTTAAGACTCGCGATAACCGGTTTGTGAAGGTTGCGAATGTTTGCCACCAGTTCACACGTCATTCTTGTAAACGCGAGCAGCCCTTCCGTATCGCGTTTGAACAGCTCGCCGATAATATCGTGCACGTCTCCGCCGGAGCAGAACGCTCGGCCTGCGCCTGTGATCACAACCGCGCGTACCTCAGGCTCATTTCTAAGGGTTGCGAAAGTGTCCGTTAGTTCGCGATAAACTTCGAAAGTTAAGGCGTTGAGGCGCTCGGGACGGTTGAGCGTAATCGTCGCCACGCCCGACGAGTTTGTTTCGAAAAGGAAACTATTCGGAGTGAACATCAGTGCAGAAACCCGAGCGCTAAGGATTTAGAACGGCGACCGCTTCAATTTCTACCTTCGCCTTGTCATCCAGCAAGCTCTTCACCTCGACCAGCGCCATCGCGGGAAAGTGTTTGCCGAGATGGGCGCGATACGACTGCCCAACTTCCTCGCGTCGATCAACGTATTCCCGTTTATCGGTAACATAAAGGACGAGTCGCGCGATCTGGTGCGGACCGCCGCCGGCTGCAATGACGACCGCAACAACATTCGCAAGAGCGCGATCAAATTGCGCCACGAAGTCGTCGCTGACAATCGCATGCTTTTCGTCCCAACCAATCTGCCCGGCGACGAAAAGCAGTCTGCCACCAGCGTCCGTCAAGACGCCGTTTGAATAGCCGCGCGGTGTGCCGAGGGACGCAGGGTTGATTAACTTGAAAGTCATAAGGAAATGTTCAGGCGGACGACGATAGCAAGTTATTAGATTACGCGTTGGGGGCAAGTGCGCCAACCCTGGGTCAGTTTGGTGAAAGATTTTGTTAAGCGTAGACCTGGTATTAGTTTTCTCTGTGAAACTCCGTGTTCTTTGTGTCTCTGTGGTGAGTGTTTGCATAATCGTTATTCACCACAGAGACACAAAGAACACAGAGACGGCACAGAGATCTTAATTTCTGAACTAACGCAGAGGTTGCAACAGAAACGAAAAAGGCCGCCAGGAGAATGGCGGCCTTCGTATTGATTATCCGGCAAGAGCTTAATCGAGCACTTTGTCGAGTCGTTCCGCGAGTTGGCTTGCGAGGTTGCCGTTCGGATCCAGCCCGCCAATCGGTTCACTGGCGACGCCGTGCTTATCGATGATGACGAACGACGGTAGCTGATCGACGCCAAACTTTTTCGACGTTGCGCCGTCAGGGTCGCGCAGTACAGTAACCTTCAAACCATACTTCTGGGCAAACCCTCGCAGGTTGTCATCGCTGGCATAGTTCTTCGATTTCGGATCTTCCGACTCGGTGCTTACCCAGTAGACCACGACGCCCCGGTCGCTGTACTCGTCAGCAAGTTTTCTAACTCCCTGCAACTGGGCCTTTGATAGCGGCAGCCACGACGCGCCAAACGCCAGCACTACAACCTCTCCGCGCAAACTATCGGAAGTGATTGTCTGGCCGTCTGTGGTGTGGAGCGAAAGTTGACCGTCGCAGGTCCGTTTTGCGCGAACGCGAACGACGAACCGAGCATGACGACCAGGAACAGAGCCAACAGGGGTTTCGATTTGACAGGTGCATTACTCTCCTTTGCCCCGTACCCGAAGGGTGGGGCAGTGCGTTAGATGAGTGGGACAGCAGTTTAGTTGGTCACACTGGCAATGCCTTGAAAGTACAGCCAAACTGCAAGTTTCCGTCCGATGTTGGTTCTTACTGGTCCCGCTCGCGAGGCGTTTCCGGCGCTGGAAAGCCAAAGATCTCCTGGTGCAAAACGGCGTAATCATCCCACGTGTCCATGTCGCGCGCAATGTAATTTGAATTTACAGCGACGCGTTTTACCTGGTCCTGGCGTTCAATAAAAACTTTTTAGACCACCGTTTGGGTTGAGGCTCAGTAACTCATCGCGGAAGGAAAGGTCTATCAACACCGGATGTCCGCCGCGATCTTTCCAGGTGGGCTTAACCAGTCGCGCGCCATGCTTCCATTCGCTAACGAGCGTAGCGACTACTTCAGGCGGCACCGCCGCATGATCTACGGGATTGATGACGACAGCTTGAATTCCTTCAGCCAGCGCGCGAATGCCATAGGCGATCGACGCGCTCATCTCGCTCGCCGGATCGGGGTTGATCGCAAAAGCAACATCGGCGTTTCGTAGGTGAGCTTTGAGTTTGTCACCTCGCGGGCCCTGGCCAAGAACCACGACGACGGTCTCAATACCGCCACCTCGCATATGATCGATGCAGGTTTCAATTACGGTTTTTGACCGAAGGGAAGCAGAGGCTTGAATGCGCCCATGCGCCGGGAACGTCCCGCGGCGAGGATTATGGCTGCAACCGCATTGGTCTTTGGTCTTAGGTCTTTGGTCTTTGATGCTTTCTTCACGAGGAGCAGGTTACTAAGACCAAAGGCCTAAGTCCAAAGACCAAAAACAAAAATCAATCCATAGAAGTTAGCTCCTGCAGAGCGCGGAGCGTGTATTGGCGCGTCATCTGTTTGCGCCAGTTCATAACGAAGTCAGTATTGTCGAGTGGGCGGGCCTTCACGTAGGCAGCTTCAGCGGCCGCCTGGATGTGATCGTCGTCGAGTGGTTGTCCGATCAGTGCTTCACCGGCTTCTTTCACTTCAATGGGCGATGGCCCGATGCCACCGAGAACGATGCGAGCATTTTTTATCCTGCCAAGAGGTCGCTACCGCTCCCGTTATTTGTTTCGTCAACCTGAATCCACGCCGCAACACCCAGCACCGGGAAATCAAACGCGCCACGCCGTCGCAGTTTCTGATACGAAGCCCGCCAGCCATTAAGCGGCGGCAAATGAATGTCTACCAATAACTCGTCGGGCCGCTTCTTCAGATAGTCGATACCGTCATCGTTGTAGAAACCGGCAGCGTCGATCATTCGTTCACCAAGCGTTGACGCTAAACGAAACTTCGCGCCAATCGCCACCATTACGGGAACTAAATCGGAAGACTGGACTGCCCCAGCACTTCGAACTTCCGGGCGCCACCCAGCAAACATCGCCGTCCTTCTTCAGGCAAAAATTGTATGCCTTTGCGCCATTCGTAATTCTGATCGTAGTAGTTGCAACGCGTGTCGAGCAGAAGGTTGCCGCCGATGGTTCCCATGTTGCGCGAGTATTGGCGTAGAGATTGTACGCGCGGCATGAGCCGATCACGGGATAGTCGCGGTTAATCAGCGGATGCTCGACAGATGTCCGTGAGCGTTACCGAAGCGCCGATGCGAACGCCTGACTTGCCGTCACCGGTAATCTGATTCAACTCCTGCACGCCGCATCACGGAAATCACGGTGCGCGGCGTCTGCTGCCGACGCTTCATGTTGGGATAGAGATCGGTGCCACCAGCGACGAACTGCCCCTCCGGCCCCGAGCCGGCGATGATCTACCGCCTCCGGCGATTTCGCGCAGGCACGCGGTAGTCAATTGGGGCAGTCGCATCATGGCTTATTTGCTGACCAGTCGATCTTTGCATTGCGACCCACCAAATTCATTTTGATCTTGATCACAGGCTGGTCAGGATGCGCCGGATTCGGTATCACGCGGTGATTAGCGCAATCAACCAGCAGGTCGAGGCTTTCAAGTACCGTTTGCCCGATCAGCACTTCTGAACCGAGCACCAGCGTCTCTTCCAGTAGATGCGGCGCCCGATGATCTCAATGCCGACCACTTCGGCAATATCAATCGTCTTCAGTTGCATCGTTAGCGTAGGTGGCCCGTGTCCTTCCCACGATCGGCAGGCCGAGTAGTTTGACAACGTGACGTGGCAGAACAGATCTGACTGCGCCTGAATCAACCAAAGCGTTAGCTTCATAACTGCGAATCTTATCCGCTGTGAGCAGCCCCCGACGAACCAGAACTTCATCGCCGGCGTTTGTGAGATCTCACTTTTACTCTTACTTCTCCCAGGAGTAGATCCACCTCTTGGCTATTATTTGCAGATCGCGCAGTCTCACCCTTGTCGATACGCAGTTGTGCGGATTGTGCGGAAGTGAAGCTCAGAACGCAAAACGGAGTTCGCTCGATGTGGTTTTCTTTCTCATGCAAGTTCTCTGGCAGAAATCTATGAATGTACCGCAACATGCGGCATCTCTTTCCGTCTCCACCTCCGCCGGCGTTAACACACGCAATGGTTCCGGCCAGTCAACTGACGGCACCGCGCCGGGACCAAATCTTCCATCGCCGCCTTTCGCCTTTGTCGCGCAGCGCTTTCAAAACTTTCTCGGGCGTGATCGGCACCTCGTCGATGCGCACGCCCACCGCGTCATACACCGCATTCGCCACCGCGGGCGGCACCGGCAAGCAGCGGTCCCTGTCCCACTTCCTTCGCGCCGTAAGGTCCATTCGGATCCGGATCTTCGATCAGGTAAGTCTTAACGTCGCACATCTCCATCGTCGTCGGGCTCTTGTATTCCAGCATCGAGGGAAACTTGTGCACGACGTTGCGATTGCGCGCGATAGACCATCTCTTCCATCAGCACTTCGCCCAGGCCCATGTAGACGCTGCCTTCAACCTGGCCCATCACCAGCATCGGATTGATCGACTTGCCGATGTCGTGCGCAATCCAGACTCGCTCGACGACCACAATTCCGGTCGCTGGATCGACGTCGACTTCCGCGATCGCTGCCGAATAGCTATAAGCGGGCGACGGTCCAACGCCTGCGCCTTTGTATTTTCCCGGCGAACGCGGCGGCGAATAAGAACCGACTGTGCCGATCGTGCCAAACTTTGATTCCGCCAGGACGACGGCCTCGGCAAACGACACGCCGACCTCCGGGTTTTCCACGTCGAATACGCGGCGCTCAGCGAGCGATAAGTTCTCAATCGGCACGACTGAGCTTTTCGGCCACGGCCATCACCAACAGTTCGCGCGCGCGTTCGGCGGCTTGAATAGCGGCGTTGCCGGTCATCAAGGTCACGCGACTCGAATAACTGCCCAGATCGACCGGCGTCAGATCCGTATCTGCGGTGATCACGCGAATGTCGAAAGGATCGATGCCGAGCACTTCCGGCGACGATGTAGGCGAGAATCGAATCGGAGCCCTGACCAATATCCGTCGAGCCGCACATCACGCAGACGCCGCCTTGTCGATCAAGCCGAAGCTGCACGCCCGACTGCGGCATGTTGTTCCAGTAGATCGGCAGGCCGGCGCCGCAGATGTACGAGCTGCAAGCGATGCCGATTCCTTTGCCGTAAGGCAGCTTGCGACTTGCTTTCGTCCCAGCCGGAGAATTTGTTTTTCCAGTCAGAGCCGTCGACAATCTTGTCGATGCATTGACCCAGTCCCATGCTGCCGATGCGCAGGTAGTTGGCTGTAACGGTATCGGGCTTCGACCAGGTTCTTACGGCGCATTCCGGCCGGGTCCAGTTTCAGTTGCTCGGCGATCTTGTCGAGCTGAACTTCCAAGCCAAAGCGCGGCTGTGGCGTTCCGTGTCCGCGCTTTGGGCCGCACGGCGGCTTGTTGGTAAACGCGCGCAAGCCCTGGAACTTGTAGCGCGGCACGTCATAGGTAACGGTTTGCAGATGCGCCGGTGTAGAAAGTGCTGGCCACGCCGTAACTGCCATAAGCGCCGCCATCGAGGAATGACTGAAAATGCATCCCGGTGATGGCGCCGTCTTTCTTGACTCCGGTCTTGATGTGCATCAACACCGGATGGCGGCCGCGATGGCAATAGAAAACTTCTTCGCGCGTGAGCGTCACCTTCACCGGCCGTCCGGTCATCATCGACAAGTTTGCAAACGACAACTTCGTGATTGAAACGGATCGCTCTTGCCGCCAAAGCCGCCGCCGTTTGGTGTGGCAATGACGCGAATGTGGCTGGCGGGCAATTCCAGGACTTTCGCCAGCGCGCGATGAACGTAGTGCGGCGTCTGCGTCGAACTCCAGAGCGTCAACTTGTTGTCAGGATCGAAATTGCCGACGGCGGCGTGTTGCTCCAGTGGCAGGTGGGTGTTGCCTTCGTAGAAGAAAGTATCCTCGCGAATCAGATCTGCTTCGGCGAAGCCTTCCTCGACATTGCCGAATTCCAGCGAGACTTTCTTGTGAATGTTCCCCTCGTCGCCGTATTCGTGAATGCGCGGTTCGTCGATCAGAATTGCTTCTTCAATCGAGGAGATTGTGTTCAGTGGTTCATATTCGACCTCGATGAGATTCATCGCATCGAACGCCGACGTCTTCATCAATGGCTGCGACGGCCGCTACGGATCGCCGATGAAGCGAACCTTGTCGATGCAGAGCGCGTGCTCATCCTGGCTGACCGGAAGAATGCCGTAGGAAATAGGCAGGTCTTTGCCGGTGATGATGGCAAACACGCCGGGCAACGCCGCGGCCTTTGAAATGTCGATGTTCTTGATTAGCGCGTGCGGCAGGTGGCTGCGCAGTAGTTTGCAGAACAGCATGCGCGGCAGCACGATGTCGTCGAGCAAACTTCGTCTGGCCGGTGCACTTCGCGCGCGCATCGACCTTGCGAAAAGGCTTTGCCGACTACGTTCAGCGGCTTGCCGTTGTTGTTTTCGTTCTTAGCCATAACCATTCGGATTCAGCCGCGGACGAACGCGGATCTGATAAAGACGATAAAGACTAAACTACTTATTCGCGCAAATCCGCGGCTGAATTTATTCGAGGCCATAGACGCTCGCGCGCGGCAGCTCCATCTCTTCGCCACGCATGCGCGCGGCGGCCAACTCCACTGCTTCGTAGATTTTTATGTAGCCGGTGCAGCGGCAGAGATTGCCGGACAGTGCTTCCTTGATTATTTCGCGCGATGGGTTCGGATTCTTCTTCAACAACTCTTCCAGCGACCAGCAGAAACCCGGGCGAACAGTAGCCGCACTGTGCCGCGCCGAGGTCTGCAAACGTGTTCTGCAATGGATGAAGTTCTGCGCCCTCAGCCATCCCCTCGATCGTTTTTACTTCCTGTCCTTCCGCATCCAGGCCCAACATCAAACAGGAAAGAATCGCTCGTCCGTTCACCAGCACAGCGCAGGTGCCACACTCACCCAGCTCACAACCGTGCTTGGTTCCCATCAGACCCAGATCTTCGCGCAGGACTTCGAGCAGCGTCTTGTGCGGCGCAAACGCCACCTCCGCGGCCTCGCCGTTCAGCGTAAACTGAATGTGGCTCTTCTGCTTAGTTAGATCCGGCATAACTTCAACGTAAGGAGTTTAGCAAAGCAGGGAGGAAACCGCAGGTGCGCGAACACTAGTTACTGAGGCTTGAGGCAAGTAGTTCAGAGTTCAGCCTTTAGGCTGCGCGTTTGGTTGGCAATCGAAGGCACAAACTAGAGTTTGAACTCTAAACTGCATCCGTACGGAGCACTAGCCTTTTGTTAGCCGCATCCTTCTTAGCTTTATTCAGCAAAGTGTTGTCGATCAGGCGCGTCTTGCCAACGTAAGCGGCGACCGCAATCAGCATCGGACGCTCGTCAAGTTTGTCCAGTTTCTCGAGCGTCTCGGCATCGACCACGCTAACGTAATCCACGCGTACGCGAGGCTCCGTCTCAATTGTTGCGCGCACAATCTGCGCTAACTTTGCCGGCATGTCGTTCGCCCTTTTTATAAATCTCTTTCGCCTGCATCAGCGCTCGATGTATCACTGCTGCCGACTGTTGCTCTTCGGCGTCGAGATAAAGATTGCGCGACGAAATCGCGAGGCCGGAATCCTCGCGCACCGTTGGTGAAACGACAATCTCGGTGTCGAAAGCCAGATCTCTAACCATCCGCTTAATGATCGACTGCTTGCTGCGCATCCTTCTGACCAAAAATGCAAAGTCCGGCCGAACCGTGTTGAGCAGAATCGCGACCACGGTGGCGACGCCGCGAAAGTGACCCGGGCCGCGCTTTCACCCTCGAGCAACTTCGAAAGGCCGCCAACATTTACGTAGGTGGAAAAATCCTTCGGATAAATCTCTTCCGCGGCAGGCGCAAAAATGTAGTCGACGTTGTAGTCGGTCAGAAGCGCCGTGTCTTTGGTTAGATTGCGGGGGTAGTCTTCGTAATCTTCGCTTGGCCCGAAACTGCGTCGGGTTTACAAAAACCGACACCACCACGACGTCACACATCCGGCGCGCCTCGCGCACGAGACTAAGGTGGCCTTCATGCAAGCGCGCCCATGGTGGGCACCAACCCGATTGTTCTATCCTGTTCGCGGCGAATTTTGCGCGCGACTGAACTCATGCGCTGACGGCGATTGATGATTTCCATGGGCAGTGAAATTTAAATGTGAATCGCGAATAGAAAACGAAGGGCATAGACTTCTTATCAAAACGGACAATTCGTGAAAAGTGCCCAAGAACTCAGAGGAGCGGTTTCAGTTCTACTTACGATTTCACGGGCTTCTCAAGCTTAAGTTCTTCCGCGGCCTCGGCCGGCAGGGCATACGATTCGTCGTTCGAAGGGTAGGTCCCGCTGCGCACGTCGTCAGCATAGCGCGTAACCGCATCCGTAATTACTTCATGGAGGTTTGCGTAGGGCCGCACGAAGCGCGCCAGTTTTCCAAAAGACAAACCCAGCATGTCATGCAACACCAATACCTGAATGTCGCAGCCGGCGCCCGCGCCGATTCCAATCGTGGGAATGCTGATGCTCTCAGTAATCAAGCTGGCAATTTCGCGTGGCACAACCTCAAGCACGATGGCGAACGCGCCGGCGTCTTCCAGCGCGCGCGTCGTCGAGCAACTGGCGCGCAGTAACCGCTGTTTTGCCCTGAACCCTATACGCGCCGAGCTTGTTGATCGACTGCGGTGTCAACCCAATGTGCCCCATCACTGCAATTTCCTCGTCGACGAGACGCTTTACGAGCTGCACGCGCTTGTGTCCGCCTCTCGAGTTTAACGGCTTCAGCGCCGCCTTCTTTTACGAGGCGCAGCGCATTCCTTACGGCGTCGTCCGCGCCCGTATGAAACGATCCATACGGCATATCGGCGACGAGCAAGAGCCTCGCTGCACCGCCCGGCGAACTGCTTTCAGATGAATCAGAATCTCATCGAGCGTTACCGGCACCGTGTTGCCGTAGCCCAGCACCACATTGCCGAGGCTGTCGCCCACGAGAATGATGTCGATGCCCGCTTCATCAACAATGCGGGCCGTGGGAAAGTCGTAAGCGGTCAGACAAACCAGTCGCTCGCCGCGCTGTTTGCTTGCTTTCAGCGAAGGGAGCGTTTACCTTTTCAGGACGTTCAGGTTTGAGATAAGGCATATTTCACCTCTATGGCACGCTTCTGATAGCGGCCAATTCTGGCACTCTAGATCGGCAATTTCGCCGGAGACTCTTGAGCGCCAAGTGTCAGCCATGAACGCAAACCCCGGTTTGCGTACGCAATTAAAGGATTGGAAATATGTAAAGGCTTGTTCGCAAGTGGGGTCATTATAGCGACAAAACGAAAAAGGGGAAAAGAGCGACGTTGACCGGGACGGACATCGTTTCACTGCGGTACTACGGTCCCAAGTGCCAGTTCTATTGTCTCAGGGCATCCAGGGCTTCGCTTCGGACCTGTCCGTGGTTTTTTAAGCAATTCGCTATGGTCCGGTGAATAACAGGGTGCTCAAGGTTAGGACAAAGCTCAGCCAACGGCACTAGTACAAAGCGGCGGCGATGAAATTGCGGATGCGGCAGGGTAAGACGCTGGTTGTCGACCAGTTGTTCACCATAGAGAAGTGAGATCGAGGTCGATTGTGCGCGGTCCCTTGAGGGGAGTGCCGCGTAACGTCCCAGCAATTGTTTTACTCCCAAAAGCTGCTCCAGCAGTTCTTCCAGGTTTGAGACGTGCTTCTACTCTTAACCCGCGACCATGTTTAGGGAAGTTTGGCTGCGCAGGAAGGTTTCCACCGGCTCGGTCTCATAGATTTGCGAAAGTCAGTTACCTCATGGCCCGCGTCGAGCATTCCTCGAATTCCCAGCAACAGGTTTCCGCGCGGTCGCCGAGATTGAGCCAAGACTGACGTAGGCGGTAATTGGGTTGTTGGGCATCAGTGGTCAGTAGTCAGAAATCAGTTCAGTGGCCAATGGTCAGTGGCCAGTAGTCAGTGGCCAGTAGTCAGCGTTCAGCGGCGGTTGAGTATAGAATGAAAGGGCGACGCCGTACGAATCAGAGAACAGATCGTAGAAGGAACCGTAGTAGTCTTTGCTGTTTGCTGTTTGCTGTTTGTTGTTGTCTTGCTGTTTGCTGTTTGCTGACCACCGACCACTGGCCACCGCAACGACATGTCTCAACTCTCGACTCTTTAATCTGGCTGAAGTGGTCGCTCTTCCGAAATTCGCCCGTTCAGCCGCGGCTGCTGCGAATCGCACGCGACTGTTCTCGGAATGTCGCCGCACTGGCGCTCGCACTGCTTGTGCGCTCGGTCTCGGCGTTGGCGCCTCACCTCGCTTACCTCGCCTGATACGGGCATAGCTCTGAATTCAGGCGCAGGCGGGTGGCGCTGCGGCGCTGCCAGCGGCGGAATTCATCTTCTTTCGATCCTGGCGTTGTGTTACCTGCTGTGGTCGACATTGCCACTCAGCATTGGCAGCAGCCGTCAGTTTGATCCCGGAAATCTTCTGCTTTACCCGGTCAGTTTGCGTAAGCTCTTCGCTCTGTAGACTTCATCAGCGAGGTCGCCGGTCTCCAATCCAGTGCTTTGCCATTCCGGCCATTCTGCGCGCTTGGCATTGGCGCCGGTCTGGCCCAGGGACACCCTGCCGGCGGCCTTCTGATTGCGCTGGTTGCGGTGCGGTTGTTTGGCATCGCGTTATCAAAATGGATCTCGATTTCGGTTGGCTCATTGCTTCGCAAAAGGCGAACCCGTGGCGAGACTCCTGCTCGCTTTGTTGGGCGTGATAGCCGGCTTGGGCGGCGCACTGTTTGGTCAAATCGCGCCGGTGCTCTTCCGTCACGCGGAATCAATCTACCGTCCTGCGCTGGACGCCACCGGAGCGATAGCTTACGCGCTAACTCACGGATTGCGCGCCGGCAACGCGACTGGTTATACACTCGGCATTGCTGGCGCAATCGGTGCCTACACCGCAATCCTGATCGCCATTGCTCATTGGCTGTCGCGCCGCGCCATTCCGGTGTGCGGACGGCCGATACGCGTCCGGGCGAAATCAGAAGTGACGATAGCGGATCGTACACTGGCTGGGAAATTCCGCTGTTGCCGCCCGGCGCTTCCGCCGTCGTTGAAAAGGAGTTGCGCTATCTGATGCGCAATGCGCAGGTACGAACGTTGACCCTCGCCCGTTGATCCTGGCTTGTGATGAGGTTCATGAACAGGCGGCGCTTCGGTCAGCAAGCGCTTCGACCGAATTCTCAAAATACGGTGAAGGCCTGATGGCGACGGTGGGCGTTCTCATGTGTTCCTGATCCTTGCGTGCCTCATTCTTCGTTCAACCAGTTTGCGCTCGATCACGCCGGAATGCGCACGTTGATACTTTCTCCCAGTCGATCGCAAGATTATTCTGGTGGGAAAGAACATCGCTATGTCGACGCTTGCTCTCGTTTTTTGTGGAGGCTTGTTGCTGGTTAATGAACTGGTATTTCGCGATCTTACTACGGAACGCTTTGCTCTTCAATGTTCTCAGCTTTTCTATCTTCGTCCCGCTGATGTCGGCCTGTTGGAAACTCTTTTCGATTCGCTTGCCGAAGCGCATGAGATTTGGCAAGCGAGCTTAACTCTTCCGGCGTTGCCGGCCTGCTGATGATACCTGACGATTTTGGTGCTGACTTTAGCGCTCCTTAGCGCGCTACTGCGGCCGGATATGTGGCGCAGAGTTTGTTGATTGAATATGTTACACCTCGCCGCTTCTGGCAACGCTTTCGATTACCTTCTATCTGTTCGTGATTGATTCTCAGGGCGACTCGCTGCAGCGGCGGGAACTGGAAATACTCGAAGCGGTTAACGATCCGGGGAAACGATTGAAGCCAGTAGCTGGTGCGACCGGGAATTGATACTTGGGGCCATCGGTTTCTTCTTTTGACTAAACTTACTCCAGAGATGTCTTCGATGGAGACATCCGGGCGGGCGACTTTAAGAATCTTCAGATCTCAGAGCGAAGACTTCTCATTTGAGAATTGAAGTTTTGAGATCTCAAAAGCAACAGCGGCCCCGTCAATACAACAAATGGCTCGCAGAAGATTTCGCAGTAACCAGCGACACGAACCCTCCACCGAGCGTTCCTTCCAGGAGTACTATCCTCTCGACCCCGGCGCCGCAAACCTCCAGGACCGAACTGCTGCTGGTTAATTCGAGCCGGCGAAGACACTTTCCTTGAGCTGAAGGTCAAGCTCTCAAACTCCGAAAAATTGCTCAGGAAATCGTCGCCTCGCCAATACCGGCGGCGGAGTGATTGTTTTCGGGGTCAACGATCAATTGCGCATCGAAGGCGTCGATGATCCCGAGAGCGTCCAGGAGCGAACTCGTGCGAATCTGTCGTAGAAGATATAGAACCCGCTCTGGTACCGTTCATAGATCGCATAGCTTTTGACAACGGCCGCCGGGTGGTGGCGCTCGATGTCGAAGGGAAGCGCAGACCCTACCGCACCAAAGACGGACGATTTCTATCTCGCGGATTGATCGGACAAACGATGAGGCTACGCGCGAAGAACTATCGGCGCTGATGGACGAAGCCAGACCGGCTGGATTTGAAAACATGCCCGTGATTGGGGCTACCACTGCCGACATTGATGAGGCGCACCTGTGGAGCTTCCTGCGCGAGTTTGAAGGTGATGCTTTCGACCATGCGGTCGCGAGTGGGTATCCGACGAGCGACGTGCTCGAACGCGATCTGTTGCTGGCAACCGAGTACGCCGGCGAGATTGTTCCGACAGTGGCCGGTCTTCTGCTTTTTGGTCGTGATGAACGCGTCAAAGAGCTTCTACCGCGCTCAGCGATTACAGCGACAAGGTTTGCCGGCGACTCGTTGCAGTCTCCATTGGTTGAGCGCGTTAGTATTGCCGGCAATCTGCTCACGCTTTATGAGGCGACCTTGCGCTTTGTTGCTCGCTACTCGGATTTGTGGGACGCGCGGCCAAAGAGTTTTCCCGCGGGTGAGGTTGACGATAGTCCAGTGGCGGCACGAGGAAATTACCAGCGCGCCTCTGTTTGCGAAGCCATTAGAAATCTACTTGTCCACCGCGATCTTGCGCTCAGAGATCAGTCAACACGTCTCAATATTTTTGACCACTCGATTGAACTCATAAACCCCCGGCGCACTGCGGGCTTTTCTCCGGTGGCGCAAAAGGCAATCCGCTACGGAATGCCGCAGCGCTTGAATCCACAGCTGGCGGCGATATTTTCCAGTCCGGCTTACGGTCCTGAGATTACCGGAAGGCGGACTGCCAATGTTGTTGCGCGCGAGTCGGCTTTTTTCAAATAGACGGACGGAGCTTACAGCGATTAATGATGAGTTTCGGGTCCGACTTCACGGAGTCTAGGGCACCAAGCGTCTTTGGAGCCGCGGGCATCTCGCCCGCCCGCGTACGTTAACGTCAACTTCTGATAATTGCGCCCGCCGTACGCGTTTCAGGCGGGACGCCGCGATCCCACAAAATCGCTTGCGCGTTTGAATTGTTCGCAGGCACTTGAGACAAGGTAAGAGTCTTGTCCATTACCTATTGCCTTTTCCTCTTCCCCTTTCTCCTGTTCACCCGGCTTAAACGCTCTGCCCGGCGGCGTAACCGCTTGCCCAGGCCCACTGGAAGTTGAAGCCGCCTAGCTGACCAGTAACGTCAACAACTTCACCAATGAAATACAAGACCGGCTACGTTCTCGACCGCCATCGTTTGTGAAGAAAGTTCCGAAGTCGAAATTCCTCCCGCGGTTACTTCGGCCTTCCGGTAGCCTTCGGTTCCCGTCGGCATGACTTCCCACGTGATTTAGTTTCCGGGCGATTTCAGCTAGGTTCGCGTGAGGTGTAGCGTTTGAGCGGTTGTGAAGGAAAGTTTAGCGCGCACCAGGCGAGCAACAAAGCGTCGCGGCAGAAACTGACTCAGGAAGTTTGCCAGCGTGATCTCTTTGTTTTCATGTTCGGTTAACACTTCGTCGCGCGTCCAGGTCCGGCAACAGATTGATGGTGATGCTAAGTCTGGGACGCCAATAAGAAGAAATTTGCAGGATAGCCGGACCGCTCAGGCCGCGATGGGTGATCAGAATGTTTTCACGAAACTGCCGGCCATCGCAACTGACCAGAGCATCAAGTGAGACTCCGCTCAGTGGTCCCATTTGCCGCAGCGCTTCTGGCGACAGCGTGAACGGAACCAGCGCGGGCCAGGGCTCGACGATTGTAAGCCCAAACTGACGAGCCAGACGGTAGCCGAAGTCCGTTGCACCCAGCGGCGCGATCGACAGTCCGCCAGTGGCGACGACCAGTGATTCAGAAATGAAGGTGTCCTTTGTCAGTCTCAATCGTGAAATTCCGAGACGACCCGTCCGCTGCCGACCTGCTTACGTTTCGCACCAGCGAGCCGCAACGGATCTCGACGCTCGCCTCGCGGGCTTCCGTTAACAGCATTTCAATTATCTCGCGCGAGCTGCCATCGCAGAAGAGTTGCCCAAGCTTTTTCTCGTGATACGCGATGCTGTGCTTCTCGACCAGGGAAACGAAGTCGGTTGGGGTGTAACGCGCAAGTGCGGACTTGCAGAAGTGTGGGTTGGCGGAAATGAAATTGTCGGCGCTGGTATGGAGGTTGGTGAAATTGCAACGGCCGCCGCCGGATATGGCAATCTTCTTGCCGATGCGGTCCGCATGCTCGAGTACGACTACATTGCGTCCACGTTTGCCGGCTTCAATGGCACAGAAGAGACCCGCCGCTCCGCCGCCGATTACTAAGACGTCTTTTTCCGTCACGCGCAGAGGGTATCATTAAGCAGTGGGCAGTGAGCAGTGGGCAGTTGAGGCAGTAGTGATCAGTGGCCAGTGTCAGCAGTCAGTGGCCAGTGGTTAGTGTGAATAAACAAAAGAAGGCAGCGAAACTTCGCTGCCTTCCGTCTAGTATCTGCCTACTGCCTACCGCCTGCACTGCCTACTGCCTACCGCCCTACTGCCCACTGCTCACTGCCTACTGCTTGCTCGGCGTGCCGTCCGGCTTCGGCGCGTTGTAAAACTGCCGCGCCTGGATGACGTATTCTTTGTCATCGATAACGCCGTCGCCATTCACGTCGACGCTTACCTTTATCTTATGTTGCTTGCCGTCGTGGACGTCGCCGGGGTTAAACGCCAGGCTGTACTGGCTGCGCAGGAGCGCATTGATCGTGCTCAAAACATTAGGCAACTCGCCGGCAAATGTAACCGGGTAATAAGCGCCGCCGGTCTCCTTGGCAAATGTTCTCCAACGTGTTCTGTGGCCTGGAGAAACGTCATTCGTCCGGGCATCCCGCCGATACTGTCGGTTGCCGGCAAGGTACGCCTCATACTTTTGTAGAAGAGCTCGGCAGTCCCAATTATGTAGATCGGAATGCCGGCATTCTGCGCGATCTTGCGGGCATCTCCGTAGTTGATCTTGCTGAAGGTATCGATGCCTGAAGCGACCAGTATTATCGCCCGGCGGCGGCCCTGCACACTGACCAGCCCCGCGAAGTCGGATTTGTCGCTCTTGGAATCCTCAAGCACAACTGAGTCGCCGCGCCCGCCTACCAACGTAAACTTCAGCGCATCAAAAGGTTCGTCTCCCGAAAGGCTGGGTAATTACGCAACAGCAAGTTGATAACCTGGCTAATACGTGCGGGGTCGTTGGTGAAGTCTGTCAGTGTGGTCGGACGAAGATCGAAAGCAACTACCGAAACATAGTCGTCAGGCGGTTTGACGAACTGTTGCAGGAACATCGCAACGGGTCGAATGACTTCGTATGTGCCAGGATCCCAACCTCCGCCCGAGGCGCGGCCAAATATCTCTGACCACTTGCTGTACTCAACCACCATCGCGACGGTGATCGGTGCTTCCGGAGTTGAGAAGTTGCGTGATGGTTTCCGGAGCGCCATCCACCTGAATCGAGAAGTTCTCCTTCTTCAACCCGGTTACGATCTGTCCACTCTTCTTGTGGTAAACGACGGTATCTACATTGACGATTTGAGTGCTAACCGTGACCTTCTCAGCCTCTTGAGGTTTGCCGGTCAAGTCCGGCGGCAGCGGCTCCTCGGGCTTCTCGCCTGGCTGTCCGGTTTCAGTAGGACGTTTGTTCTTTTTCTCAGTCGAGGTTGGTGGCTGGCGCCGGGATTGTCCAGGCACACCGCTCAAGCCCACGCTGGCGAGTAAAGAAAAGATGACGATTGAAGCAAAGAAGCGCGCGCGCGAGCTTAGAGAATCTCATGTAAGTCACCTGTTGGTTAGAAGACGTAAAAACGGAGGAGAGTTGACTTCCAATCCGCGTTTTAACACTTTGTCTAGGCTTCCTCGGTGTGATGCTCAAACACAAAGCGAAGTTTGCCCTGATGAGCTAGCGGGGCCCACTGCCGCCGGCCTCAGCCTCTATTACCACATCATACGTTCCGGTATTGTCGGTAAGATTCCCCTCGTTAAGACCAAGGAATAACACCCCATCTCGTTGGGCTACAAAATCTCGCCGCGTTCCGATTAAAAGAAAATCGTCATTATCGTCGCCGATGACGGCAATTAAAGCCCCGGTCGCTTCGGTGCGCATTAGCTTCTCGCTGTCTGAGGAACCGGCCATGCCCGCCGGAGTTGAGAAGCGGCCGCCACCCAGAGACACGCGGCCGGTGCTGCTTATTCTGAGACGTTGGCCTTGTCGTACAACCAGCCCGGTGTTGGTCCAGCCATTCGGCGCGCAAACCTCACCGCGCGCCGCCGGTACCGAGCACTGCTTTGCGTTGACACCAACCTTGATGGTGAAAAACGTTGGCGAAGTGCTGGGAGCAGATTGCGGAGTTGTACGAGGAGGAACTCTGTTAGCATCCACAGTCGGCGGATTTGAGCGTGACGGCTGATCCGGTGGCGTCGAGTTATTAGCTGTTTGCGTATCCTCGTTCGCCAGAGTAGCCGCAGCGGCTGTGGGTGCGGAATCAAACTCGATTGACTCCACGTCTTCAACGTAAACCAGCGTCCGGCTGCGACGGCCCTGGGTGCCGGAACCAACCAACACTGTAAACTGCTGGTCCCGGAAGCCTATCACCTGACCACGAATGACGTTGCCGTCTTTTAGGCGAATAGTGTCGGCGAAGGCGGGAGCAAAAGGGCAAGGACAAGCGCAAACAAGCCAAAACTGCGTAGACTGGTTTTCATAGGGTTTCTCCAAAGCAATATTTCAATAATGAGTTTACAAGAGTCGATTGCTTTTGCAAGCGGGAGAGGCAAGCGGCAATTCTCGGATGCCCTTGGGGGCAAAGGTTGCGGTGAATGTCTTGTAGACGCGGGGCGAGACCGGTAAACTCCCAACGCCAACAAACCCATTTGTTAGGGGCAACGTAGATATGTTACCGATTAAAGGCCTTTACGAAGTAGCCATCCGAGTGAAAGATCTGGCGCGTGCTGAAGCTTTTTACAAGGATGTACTGGGGTTGAAAGAAGGGCTCCGCGATGCGCGTCGAAACTGGCTCTTCCTTTAGTGCGGGCGGTGATGCGGGAATGGTTGTGTTACAGGAAGATAAGGGCGAATGGCCCACGCAGCATTTCGCCTTTACCGTCAACGAGCCCGACATCAGGCAGGCCGCCGAGATGTTGAAGGAGAAGGGGTTTCAGTTTCTGAGCCGGTTTATCACGAGTGGATGAATTCCGTTTCAGTCTACTTTGACGATCCCGACGGGCATGCATTGGAGCTCCTCGCGCTCTCGAGTTCGTAAAATGGCTTTATTTTCGTAGGTAGACGGCCACCCGTTTGCCCCAGTTGCCATCAGGCGGATTGCGCGTTATAGTGGCTCCCAACTAGATGGTTGGTGAATCCTTCCATCCACGTGGTTGCTGGGGTGAGGACAGTGACCACATTAGATTAGGCGCGACAGTCCAAAACCTGTTGCGCCTTTTCGCTTGTGCTTCCTCGCGCACGCGCTAACCGAATGCGCAATCGGTTAAAGGCAACTCACGCGTCGCTGGAACAATCGAAGCGATAGAGGGCAACCCAAAAATTATTTTTCAGAAAGCCCTTGACAGGATCGTTGGTCCTATCTTATACAAAGAGGGTTGCGCGATCATGTGAATTGCGCACTATGAAGGAAACATTCCAATGTTGACGAGCTGGACACATAAAGAACACACGACCAAACGGCAGCCCACGGCCGCCATGCGTGGCGTGTGTCTGAATGCCAATCCGGGTTCACCCGTCAATTTATTTGATGGCAGACTCGGACAAGCGTCCATAGATAGCCGTTACATCAGGCATTAATTCGCGGGAGCGGACTCCCGCTCCCAAATCTCAAAGAAAATCGCGAGAATTGTAAGGAGCGGGCAGCTTCCCTGGGAGGCTTAAAGCCCGCTCTTTTTGTTTTTGACAATCCAAGTACCTATTTGTGAAAAACTCCAGGCGAAAGTTCGCGTGGAGTCTTTGGATGAAGGCAGGGAGCCTTCCGGATGACGATGCCGTTGCTTTGCGAGCGTGTCGGGCGTCGCCATCCTCAGGAGAAGTGTGCCTCGAAGTGTGTTTCGCGGTACGTTTCTCTCTGCCTTCATCTGTTTTTAGCATAACAAATTTTTCGTTCGCACGTGTGGCTGAGCAGCAAAGGCACCCGACTGTAAATCGGGCGTCCACCGTGGTGACTACGTAGGTGCAAGTCCTACCACGTGCACCAGATTTTCTTTAGGGATGTAGGCTAACTGGCAAAACCATCGGTCTCCAAAATCGAGATTCTCGGTTTCAAATCCGAGCGTCCCTGCCAAATCTTTAAGGAAGGCCCGACAGTAGAGTGAGTCAAACAGTCTTGAAAACTGTGGCGGCTTAGACCGTGTAGGGTTCGACTCCTAGCCTTCCGCCAATCCATAGCGGATTGCGGATTGGATTTCTCTTGAAGCAATTCCGCAATCCGAGATTCTTGTTGGGAGGCGTCGCCTAACGGTATGGCAGCGGTTTGCTAAACCGTCGCGCAATGCGCGTGCAGGTTCGACTCCTGCCGCCTCCGCCAATCGATTGCGATTGTGGAATTCAGAATGCGGATATGTCGAACTTATTTCGTCCGTCGCGCCGCTAATCCGCATTCAGCAATCTGCAATCGTGAAGGACCTGTAGCTCAGCGGAATTAGAGCGCGACTCTGCGAAGGTCGAGGTCGCACGTTCAAATCGTGCCAGGTCCACCAAGAGATAAGGATGAAGTAGGAATGATGAACGATGAATTCATCATTCCGCGTTCATAGTTCATCGTTGTTTTGCCGGCGTAGCCCAACGGGCAGGAGGCGCTAGTTTTAGAAACTAGACAGTGTGGGTTCGAATCCCTCCGCCGGTACCAATACAAAGAGGATGAAGGATGAGGGATGAAGGCTGAAGGATGAGATGAACCGCAATACTCCTGTTTCATCCCTCATCCTTCATCCTTCTGCCTTCATCCTTCCCTCTCCTGGGGCGTTAGGCAAGCCAGGCTCAAGCCGCTTGATTTTCAATCAAGAGATGCGTGGGTTCGAATCCCACACGCCCTGCCAATCTCGGGCGAATGCTGAACGTGACTACATCTTTCCAATGTGACCGTCACGCTCGATTCCTTGTCGCCCGTTATTACTTGCTCGCGTAGTCCAATCGGCAGGAGACGACAGTTTCAAAAACTGTACAGTGTGGGTTCGAATCCCTCCGCGAGTACCAGTTAAAAATTACTGCGCGTGTAGCCCAACTGGCAGAGGCAGCTGACTTAAGATCAGCCCGATGATGAGTTCGAATCTCTCCACGCGCACCATCAAATTTCGGATCGCGGAATTCGAAATCCTTCTGTGGGTCGTAGCTCAATCGGCAGAGCACCGCACTGTGACTGCGGCAATTGAGGGTTCAAATCCCTTCGACCCACCCAAAGCATTTGCTGATTTCCGATTGCCAATCTGCCGATTGGTGCCCGTCGCAATCGCCTGATGCCGGGGCTGTAGCTTAGTTGGATCAAAGCGCTGCACTGTCGATGCAGAGATCGCGAGTTCAAATCTCGTCAGCCCCGCCAGTCACGAACTAATTGGAAATCGGCAATTGGCAATCGGAAATGATTTGCGCCAGTAGCTAAATTGGATCAAGGCACCTGCCTCTTAAGCAGGGGATTGTGAGTTCGAGTCTCACCTGGCGCACCAGAATCAGGAGGCAGTAGGCAGGAGGCAGGCGGCGAATCGCCCGCGCCTCCAGAGGATTTATGGCAAACAATCATTTTCAATTATTCTTTAGAAAGGAGAATCAACATGCCTTACGAAAAACTACCAATCGGTGGAGCTCACGCGGAGGTTCTGTCGTGGGCCGGCCACGGAGTTCAGCATCGACGAACAAGCAATGCTGCAGAAACGTTTCGCGCTTGCCATGTTTGTTCAAGCACGTCGCGTTGATGCCTGACGCACATCTGGGCAAAGGCAGCATGGTCGGCTCAGTCGTGGCCACAAAGGAAGCGGTGATTCCAGCCACGGTCGGCGTCGACATCGGATGTGGAATGATGGCCGTGAAGACACCATTCAGAAGCGGCATCCTCGACGGCAAGTTGAAGGATCTCCGCCTGAAGATCGAAGAAGAAATTCCGGTTGGCTTCAATGCGTACAAGGAATCGGTTGACGAAGCCTCGTACTGGGACGGCTGGAAAGACTTCGGCGATCTGCACCAGGGCGTGCGCGATCGTAAAGCGAAAGCGATGACGCAGCTGGGCACGCTCGGCGGCGGCAACCACTTCATCGAAGTTTGTCTGGACACAGAAAACTTCGTTTGGTTGATGCTGCACTCGGGCTCGCGCAACATCGGCAAGGAATTGGCTGAGCGTCACATTGCGACCGCCAAGAGTTTGTGGAGGCTGATCGGAATTACCCGCTCCCGATCTGGCTTACTTCATTCAGGGCACGCCGGAATTTGCGGCTGTACTGGAAAGACCTGAAGTGGGCGCAGGCGTACGCGATGAAGAATCGCGAGATCATGATGACGCGTCTGTTGAAGGTCTTCAACAAGATGTTCAATCATCGTCAGCCGTTCACGCCCGAGGCTCGCGGTCAACTGTCATCACAACTACGTTGCACTCGAAGAGCACTATGGCGAAAAGGTTTTCGTCACGCGCAAGGGCGCAATCAACGCCGACAAGGATGTGTACGGCATCATCCCCGGTTCGATGGGCGCGAAATCGTTCATCGTGAAAGGTCGAGGGCTGGCGGAGAGTTTCAACTCCTGCTCCACGGTGCCGGACGCAAGATGTCGCGTGGCGCAGCCAAACGGGCTTTCACGAAAGACGATTTGGCGCGGCAAACACAAGGCGTTGAGTGTCGTAAAGACGTAGGCGTGCTGGACGAAATTCCCGGCGCTTACAAAGACATCAAGGCGGTGATGCGTAACCAGAGCGATCTGGTGAAGATCGTTGCCGAGATCAAGCAAGTGGTCTGTGTCAAGGGATAGTCAAGGTTCAGGTCCAACGTCCAAAGTCAGGAACGGAACAGCAGACTTTGGACCTTGGACTTGAGACTTTGGACAGGCTTTCGGGGTGTGGTGTAACGCGAGCATCCGAGTCCTGGGAACTCGTGGCGACAGTTCAATTCTGTCCTCCCCGACCAAAAACAAACCATATCCTTTGTACTTTGTGCTTTGTACTTTGATGTGTTGGACGTGAAGACTCAACTTTCTAAACACGACGAAAGAACAAAGCACAAAGTGCATCGTTGGTCCAGTGGGTTCAAGACACGGCGTTGCCAGCGCTGAGACACCGGTTCGAATCCGGTACGATGCTCCAAATCTCTTCGCTCCTGTAGCTCAACTGGAAGAGCGCGACGCTTCGAACGTCGAGGTTGCGGGTTCGAGTCACTGCCAGGAGTTCCAAGTCAAATTTCGGATTTCGGATGTCGAATTGCGGATTTAAGAACTTCAGCGTAACGATAAAGGGGCAATTCGAAATTTCGAAAGCCGCAATCCGAATTCCTTTCGCGGAAGTGATGTAGCTGGAAACATGCGAGTCTTCCAAACTCGCTTCGAGGTTCGAATCTCTCCTTCCGTTCCAAACAACATAATGCGCGCGTGTCGCCAAGCGGCTAAGGCGCTGGACTGCAACTCCAGTATCGTGAGTTCGAGTCTCACCGCGCGCTCAATTTTACATAACCTTCAAGGGCGGTGATTCGCACCTCGCGAGTCAGCTCCTCACCTCCGTCCTTGAACTCCATTTCAACTGCGAACGCTGAATTCGAAAAGCTGAATGAAATCTGTTCATCGTTCATAGTTCCGAACTCATCATTAATTCAGAAAGGAGGTGCCGGGTGATGGCACTCAACGGCAGAGTTTTATTACTCAATCAAACTTACGAACCGCTCGGCACCGTCAGTGTCGCGCGCGCGATCATCATGACCTTCAAAAACAGCGTCTTCGTCGAGGAGTGGGACGGCGATCGCGTGCTGCATTCGGCGCATGATGAATTTCCCGTGCCGTCGGTAATTCGCCGGCGCACTTACATCAACGTTCGCCGCCGCCGCGAACAGTCGGGCATGAAGCGTCTGCGGATTTACATGCGCGACAAATTTCGCTGCCAGTACTGCGCGGAAAAGAAAGGTGTGGCTGAGCTAACGCTCGATCACATCGTGCCGCGTTCGCGTGGTGGTGATAATTCGCCAGTGAACATCGTGACGGCTTGCGTTCCTTGTAATAACCGCAAAGCCAACCGTACACCGGGGAAGCACGCATGCCGCTTTTGACATCACAGTCAGCCTTGCGCGTGAAACTCGAACGCGTTGTGCTTTGCCACTACGCTGAGGCCCGCGCCGAGTGGCGCAAGTACCTGTTCATGGACGTGCACGACGATCGTGACGTTATGGAAAAGGTGCGACGTGAACAAAAGGTCTTGGGTCTTGGGTCTTAGGTCTTTGAGGTGTTGTTTTGGAGTTTCTCATTGGGGGCTCTGAAGGTCCTGTAGTCACACCCGCTTACGCAGGTGGTTCTGGCGAGAACACGACCCTGCAAAGACCAAAGGCCAAAGACCAAAGGCCATCTTCTGGTCGGATAGCTGAGACGGATTAGCGTGGGTTTGAAAAACCCGAGAGGTTGGTTCGATTCCAACTCCGACCGCCAGATTAGTCCAAAGTCCAACGTCCAATGTCAGTCGAGAGCCAACAGACGTTGGACTTTGGACCTTGGACTTTGGACTTATTCGCCCGAGTAGCTCAACTGATGGAGCGCTGGTCCTACAAACCAGAGGTTGAAGGTTTGAGTCCTTCCTTGGGCACCAAAGAAACAGGAGGCAGGAGGCAGGTGCAGGAGGCAGGAATCCTGGGTTTACCTGCCGCCTGCCGCCTGCCTCCTGCATCCTGACTTATCGGGGCGTGACTCATCCCGGCAGAACGGTGACTGTCAGGGAGCGTGGAGTTTGCAGAGGCCTACGATCGACGCCTCACGCCCCGACCAATTTAAGTCCCAAGTCTCAGGTCCAAGTCTCAGGTCCAATGTCCAAAGTTTAACGTTGTCCTGGTTGAGCGGACTTTGGACTTTGACCGACTTTGGACCGGTTTCGAGGGCCTGTAGCTCAGCGGAATCAGAGCGTCTGTCTTCTAAACAGACTGTCGCAGGTTCGAATCCTGCCAGGCTCACCATTTCATGCGGAGTAGCTCAAGTGGAAAGAGCGTTCGTCTCATAAACGAGAGGGTGCGGGTTCGAATCCCGCCTCCGCGACCAATCACAGGTCCAAAGTCAATGTCCAAGGTCCAAAGTCATCAAAATCACGGAGACGTTGGACCTTGGACTTGAGACTTTGGACTGATTCAGTGGGGGCTATGATCTAACGGCATGATGCCTGCCCTGCAAGCAGGACGTAGAGGTTCGATTCCTCTTAGCTCCACCAGAAAAGCAGAATTCAGGACTCAGAATTCAGGAGTCAGAAGGAAATCTCGAAACTTGGACCTTGAAACTTGAAACTGACTAGTGGCGATGTAGCTTAACTGGATAAACAGAGCGTCGGTCTTGTAAACCGGACGATAAGGGTTCGACTCCCTTCATCGCCTCCAACCTTGACGCGGGGATAGAGCAACGGCGGCTCGTTGGTCTCATAAGCCAGAACCGGCAGGTTCGACTCCTGCTCCCGCAACCAATCTTTGTGGCGTAGCCAAGTTGGTAAGGCACCGGATTGTTACTCCGGCCACGCGAAGGTTCAAATCCTTCCGCCACAGCCAAATAAATAGTTTCGAGTTTCAAGTTTCAAGTTGCAAGTTGTTCTTCCGAGCAACTAGAAACTTGAAACTTGGAACTTGAAACTCTATTGCTGGCCCGGAACTCGAGTGGCAGAGAAGCGGCCTTTTAAGCCGTGGTGTGCGGGTTCAAGTCCCGTCGGGTCAACCAATACTAGTTCCAAAGTCCAAGGTCCAAAGTCCAAAGTCACCTTCAGCCAGGCAGACTTTGGACTTTGGACTTGAGACTTTGGACTCTCTTCCCGCGGTGTAGCTCAATGGCTGAGCCCTCGATCGATAATCGAGCGACGTTGGTTCGATTCCTTCCGCCGCGACCAACACCACTAGTCCAACGTCCAAAGTCCAAAGTCAATTTGGTCAGGCAGACTTTGGACCTTGGACTTGCGACATTGGACTTCTCTGATTGCGGGATAGTGCAACCGGCAGCACGTCGGACTTTGACTCCGAAGATGAAGGTTCGACTCCTTCTCCCGCAGCCAACATTCAGCCGGACGATACGCAAGCGTCAAGCTCTTCACTGGGACCGCGGGCGCCTCGCCCGTTCCCAGTCACGTTGACCATAACTCTTAATACTGGCGTATGCCGTACGCAGAGCGGGCGGGACGCCCGCGGTCCCAGAAATTCACAAACAGGTACTTCGATTGTCAGTCACCAGGACTCGATCCACGTGTGCAGGAGGTAGCGAACGATGGCAAACAAAAGTCTATTCAAGTCGCTAATTGGCAAGCTAATGCCGGCAACTGATGCGCCTCAACGAGGAGCGAGGCGCCGGCCTACGCTCGGGCGTTCGAAGACCAAAGTTCAAACTCTTCTCTCGCAAAATAAGGCCTCTGAAACACTTACAAGTCTTCGTTAACAAAGATACATGAATGGTTAATCATGCTATCGTCCATTCAATTAGGGAGGCGACTAAAATGAAACTGGCCGAAGCACTAATTCTTCGGGCTGACCGTCAGAAGCGTTTTGAGCAACTGAAATCCAGACTACTGACCAACGCCAGGATTCAGGAGGGCGATGAGCCCGCTGAAAAACCGCAGGACTTGCTGGCAGAGGTCGAGCGTGTCGCTGACGAGCTCGTTGACCTAATTAAGCGGATCAATAAAACAAACTCCACCACTGTGCTTGCGGATGGCAAGTCGATCTCAGACGTACTCGCCGAGCGCGACGTACTTGCTTTGCGCCGAACCGCGTACAGCGATCTGGCGCTCAATGCTGCGATCGCGCACGGCCGGCTTACTCGCTCGGAGATCAAATACGTGTCCACAGTCAATGTAGCCGAGATTCAAAAACGCGCGGACGAACTTGCCAGGAGTTACCGCGAGTTGGACGCGCGCATTCAGGAACTAAACTGGCAGACCGAGTTGACTGAATAACGATGCAGAAGGTAGCCGGAGAAACAGAGGCGAGCACACCCGCCAACTGGGTTAAGTTGGATTGCACTCAATTGAGTGCTCCATGGTGGCGATGCAGGGGCGTGCGCCAACGGGTTCGACTCCCGCCGTACAAATCATGCCCAGCAAAGTCACAATCGTAAAGGGTAACGTAAAAGTAACTACCGCGTGCTGATTTGTTTTTCGGGTGAGGGTGGGTAAGGGCAACTGCATCGAGTTAGCGAAGAGATAGGCGCGTATGGGAACAAGATCAGTTGTGCGTTGCTTTCCAGTACCGTTCCTGCTGCCGCTTGGCCCAAGACCAAAAGCGACCCTGCTGAACGTCAGCGGGGTCGTCAGTCTCCGGCCCCTGATGGAGAAAGATCGAATCGTGGTCGCTGGTGTCAATCACCAGCATCAGCGCGTGATTGTAAACCGCCTCCGGTGCGCGCCCTTCAATCTCCGCACGAAGGTTAGCAGCTGCCACTTCGCCTTGCCTCACTGCCATGTGTCCCATCTTTGGGCCTGAGAAGCTGACACAGTCACCGGCGGCATAGATCCGTTGCTCTCCGACCACCCGCATGGCGGCATCAACTCTCACGTATCCTTCCGCCCCCGTTAATCCGGTGTAGAGCACTGGCGATGGGCCGCAAAAAGGTGGAACCAACATTCGCAAATTAGAATCAATGGCTCGGCCGTCGCTGGCGATTATCGAAGTTGGAGTAACCTGAGAAATAGGAAAGTCGGACACCAACTCGATTCCATGAGACTTAAGAGAGTCGAGCAGCTTTTCCAAGACTGCTGCCCCGCCAAACATCTCAGCCGGCGTCTCGTCACTGACCACCGTGATTGTGCAGTGACTTCGTTCACCTCGAAGTTTGAGAGCTCGCGACAACGCGAAAGCGGTTTCGAACACGGGCACGGGCAGCCGTGCGCCCGGGCAAGATCCGATTACTGCGTGACCCTGATGGAAATTGTCTACTGCGGCTGCAAACTTGAGAGTCGCGTCCAGGGTCAGCAAGTGATGGGCATTCTCGTAGAAGCCCGTTACTCGTTCAGTTGCCAAACGTCTTCCAAACGCCAGCACCAGAAAATCGTAGGGCATCGCTCCTATTAGATCACCACCTGCAATAATCACCTTTCGTTCGTGAGGAACGATGCGCGCGACTTCAGCCTGTACGAAGCTCACGCCCCGATCGTGCATCGCCTGGCGTAGATCGAAGCCGAGGTCATCCGGCTTGGATTGCCCAAAAGCGAAACGGACTAAACCTGGATAGAAGAGAAACTGGCGGCTGCGCGAGACGAGGGTGACCTCATGCTTTCCCTCGAGCTCCTTTGCTAAGGACTCGGCCGCGACCACACCGGCAAAACCGCCGCCCACGACCAATACTTTGGACATCACGCCGCCTGTTGTTCCTGTTCCTGGCGACGATGAACGACTTCAACTGAACACTTTGCCTGCACAACAACCGCGCGCGAAACCGAGCCCAGAAGAAAACCGCGCCAGGCGCCATAGCCGATGCGATCCCATCACAATCAGATCGGCCTTCCATCTATCAGCTTCCTCAAGAATCGCTTCGCGTGGAATGCCCACGAGTACTTCGCCGCTGACGGTCATCGACTCATCCAATCCGCTTGCCAGCGTGGCTACGGCTGCGTCGACAATTGACTGTGATTGTTCGCGTGCTATGCGCTCCAGTGCCGGTAAGTATTCGTCGGAGATCGCCCAGACTTCCGGCGTTGGAATCAACGGCAGCTGAAACGCGGTCACGACTTTTACTTCGCTCGTTGCCGGCCACGGACGCGAGGCGACTTCAGTGACCGCCGCCTCGCTGAATGGCGAGCCATCAACTGCTAACAGTATTCTCATGTTTCAACCTCCCAAGTTAATCGTGAACTCATCCTGTTGAGTTCTTAATTCACGCGGTAAGCCTCGCCGCAACTCTTTCAATATTCTGAAGAAGCGCGCCTGCAGGTTTGAGCGGTCGCGTTACCAGCACCGGGCAAGGCGCCTGGCGCAATACCCGATCGACGTTTGACCCAAACAGTGCCTTCATGCCGAAGCCGGCACCGTGGGCGCCCAGGCAGATCAGATCGATCTCATTCTTTTCCGCATAGTTCAGAATTTCCCGATAGGGTTGGCCCTCGCTGACTGCATGCGTAATCTGACACCAAAGATGCGCTTCAGCGGGCACTGCATGTTGAAGGCGTCGCGCCGCTTTGTGATAGGCGCCGTCCTTGCCGGGTGGGTACCAGGCTATTTCCGGTTCCCCCAGGGTAAACTGCGGTAACACGTGAAGCAGATGCAGTTCGGCCTGATATTCCTGCGCGAAAGACAAGCCGTAGTTCAGCGCCATTTCTGCATGGTCAGAAAAGTCGTAGGCAACGAGTACGCGCTTCAGTCTTATTTCGTGACTTGGCTCATTTACCCAGTCGCGTTCGTCGCTATGCATGACGAGCACCGGACAGGGGGCGCTGCGGCAAACGGATTCGGCGGTGGAACCAAGCAGCGCCGCTCGATGGGGTCGTCGTCGGGAACGCATCACAATCAAATCAACGCCGCGGTCGGCAGCAAACTTTGCGATTGCCGTTCCCGGATCGTTGCCCTCGTTCGACCACGCGCTCCCCAGTCGATCGCGCAGCGCCAGTTCCGCGGGTCCCAGATATTGAAAGAAGCGACTTTTCAAACGATTCCTTGATTTCACTCTGCACGAGTTCAACGACATTGCTGGTTGGTTCCGCAGTGATAGGCGATGAGCTTGGCTTCGTAAGCACGCGCCAGGGCAAGCGCGTAGCGCAACGCTTCATCCAGAGCCGGCGGTAAGATCTGTGGGGCACAGAATGCGTTTGATTGTCATAAGCGTTGCCGGGAAATCCTGCCTCCGGTTGGCTTTGTGCAACGACTGTGCCGGGAGCAAAACATGCATTTTTGTTTCACGGTCTGAAGGCCACTGGGAACTACTCCGCGAATAGTTGGGAATATTCCTCAGCGGCTAATGGCGGGCGCGAGAATGCTACAGGATAAGGAGTAGCGGAAACCAGTAGCAAATGGGAATTGAAGCGAAAGCGGAGGGATGCTTGGGTTTGAAACTCTGTCGCCTGTACCCGTGTTCTCTGTCGACTCTGTGGTGAGTTTTCGCTTTGCGTTTATTACGACCACAGAGAACACGAGGACACGTTTCTGACAGAGAAAAACAAAAGGTTGAATAGTTCTAAGGTTTGATGGCGACCTTCAACACACCGTCGGCGCGCTCTCCAAACTAACTCATAGGCGTCGGCGATTTTCTCCAGTGGAAAGGTATGCGTCAGCAGCGGAGTTAGATCAACGCGACCGTGCCTGACCACTTCCATCAGTCTTCGCATCCGTTCTTTGCCGCCCGGGCAGAGTGTAGTCACCAGGCGATAATCACCAATGCCGGCCGCAAATGCGTCGTAGGGGATTTGCAGCTTGCCGGAGTAAACGCCGAGACTCGATAGGGTTCCACCCGGTCGCAGGCTGCGCGAGGGCGCTCTCGAACGTCTGTTGCGTGCCGAGGGCCTCAATGGCCACGTCGGCGCCACCGCCTGTTAGTCGCTGCACTTCCGCGACGACATCCACTGCCCGGTAATCGAGCACGACATCAGCGCCCAGGCGTTTGGCCATCGCCAGCCGGTTGTCGTCACCGTCGACCCCGATGATGAGGGTGGCCCCATTAACTTTGCGCCCGCCGTAGCGCACAAACCGATCGGTCCCTGCGCAAACACGACCACGGAATCGCCGATGCGTATATTGCCCGACTCGGCGCCGCTGATACCTGTTGAAGCGATGTCGGCGAGCAGCACCACTTGCTCGTCTGTCAGCTCGTCTGGAATCTTCGCCAGGTTTGCCTGTGCATTTGGCACGAGCAAAAACTCAGCTTGCGCGCCATTGATTGTATTCCCGAAGCGCCAGCCGCCGAGTGCTTCATAGCCCGCGCCGTGGCCACACTGCGAAAGTTGTCCAGACAGGCACGCTCGACATTGGCCGCACGGGAGTGATCGCCCCAACCAAAACTCGATCGCCTATTTCGTATCCAGTTACACCCGCGCCAAGCTCTTCAATTACTCCCACCGGCTCGTGCCCGATAATCAATCCTGGCTTCACGGGATATTCACCGCGCAGGATGTGCAGGTCGGTTCCGCAAATCGTCGTCAGAGTGACGCGGATTACTGCTTCGCCAATGCCCGCGCTCGGCCGGTCCACTTCTTCTACGCGGATATCATTCTTGCCGTGAAAAACGTTTGCTTTCATTTTTTGCCATGAAACAAATCCCCTCTGTCGCGGCAAGCACTCGGCGCACATGTTATTCACACCAGCCCGCGGCGTCCTGATGACCTCCACCGAGCAATGCGCCGCGCGCTGAGACCGCTGAGGAGACGCTACCAAGGGTAAGCGGTCTATTCCTCGCATGCCCTTCGCGCCGACGAAAATGCAGTCGGCTTCCCAGCTTAATGCCTCTTCGATGATCTCGTCCTTCCGGGTTGCCTCGCCTGATCATTACCGCCGCCTCAAGTCCCCCCGCAGCGAAGTTTTTCGGCTGATGGTTCGAAGATTTGGCGAACCTCATCCCAATTATCTTCATCTTCTACTTCGATCCATTTCATTACCGACGGCTGAGATGAGTCCGGCGTGATCCGCCATTACCGTGTCGACTACTGCCACCAGGCGCACCTGGGTTCCAACGGGCCACTCGCGCCGACAAACGGCATCGATTGCCGCATTGGAATACTCTGAGTTGTCTACGCCGATAATCAGGCGAAGCGGAGAGTTAGCATCCCGGCGATGACCACGCGCAACGCGGACAGAACAACTCGCTTCGTAAAGAACTCTTTGCGAGACGCTACCCAGTATCAGCCTTCCGCCCAGAACAGCGTGACCGTGCGCTCCAACTACTATGAGATCCGCGTTCCACTCGTCGGCTTTCCTTATGAGCGCCCAGGTTGGTGAATCGGCGAGAGCTTCGTGGCGGATATGCCACTCCGGAAAACTCTTTTTTATCGTTTCACCGGCCCGTTTTGCAATCGACTTCGCTTTCTTTACTTCGCACTGAGCCCGTTCATGAGCGCGCCGCACACCCGCCGGCACGTACATTGGGAAGGTGTTATCCAGCTCTTCATTTATCGGCGGTGGCAGAAAGACGTCGGCCAGGGACATGACGAGAACTTCGGCCGTTTTGGGCAGTCCGGCGCTTTTCAGATCATCGAGTGCAGCATCAGCGCATTCAGAGCCATCGTTGGCAACAAGAATTTTCATCTTGGAGATCAATTGTCTTCTTCATGATCATGGGAGACGCTCGGAAATTTCACATGCAACGTGGATGCCGAGCGCTTGTTAAGCAGTTTGTGTGCAGTTTAATGACTATCGTGGGTTGGTTTCGTGGGAAAGTTTCACATCCATGCGTAAAAAGCGCGCAGAGCTCTAAAGAACGGAATGCTGTTCCTGCTCCGCCCTTTCGATGGCTAAGGGATACCCGCCAGGTTGAGTACCAAAGGACCGGTGGTGCCTACAACAATGCAACCCAGGAGCATCTAGGAATCAGTCCGGGGACTGCCGGGTCAGAGAAGTGTGATCCCGCTCCTCGCCATAGATCATCGCATTGGGCGGGGTGCTGATGACGAAGGAGGAATTCCAAGCGAGGCAGCGATCGCAATCAAGATTGCAGTCGAAGGAGCGGGATCCATTCCGGCGGCAAGCGGTATCAGCATGGTGACGGCCGCGGTGTTGCTCATTAGCGCGGCAAGCAGTGCACTTGCGAAGCAGAGTATGAATAGACGCGTGACCTGAGGAAGTTCCTGCCAGGGCATCACAGTGCTGGCAACCCTGATCACTCCGGATTGTTCCAATAGCGTTCCAAGGCCAATACCACCGGCGATTAACAGTAGTGTTGACCAATCAATGCGGCGAAGATCACTCGCGTTTCAGAAGACCTGAACCAAAGAGAACCGCGGTAGTGATGAGGTGCAACTGTTGCTGAAGGTGTTCCGTGAAGTGGTTCAGTTAACCAGGCTGCGACGGTCAGGAAAAATACCATCATTACCAGCAGCCCGCCTCGGTTCGGCTGTTTGACCGGAACTGCCGACAACTCATCCAGCTTGCCGCGAATGTGAAAGCGCGCCAGTAGAAGCCTGAGGCCGGCAATGAGCAGACCGAGCGCCAGTGGCAAGGCAAATAACATCCATTCGGTAAATGTGATCGCATGGATGGAAGAAACGGCCGCAATAGCAATTGCGCTGGGACCGGTGCCAATGGGTGTTGCGATCCCACCGAAATTCGCGCCCAGGGCAATTCCGAGCAGCACGGCGCGACGAAACGGGTCGCGCTTGGGAACTTCCGAAAAGAGCGGATGCAGAGCCGCAATCATCATCGCAGCCGCGGCAATATTTTGACATCCACATTGAAAGCAGAGCCGTTGCAGCAGCAGTTAGGACTAGTAGCAGAAGCTTCGAACCTCGGGACAGGCGGGACCGCCAAACGCGCAATGAGACTATCGATTCCATAGCGGCTGGCGGCGACGCTGAGAGCAAATCCACCGAGAAAGAGCGCGAGTACCGGATTAGCCGACCAACTGAGAACACGGGTTAATTGAAACTGATCGCCAAAGCCAAACAAGAGCAGGGGAGTTAAGGCCCAGAGCACGAACGTGGGCACATACGGAGGCACGACCTCAGCCTCAACCAGAGCGCGAGACAAACACCCGCCACAATAATTGCTCGCCGCAGAACTGGTTCCCGGATCCAGATCAGGGATGATAGAACGCAAAAGAAGATGAGGATTAGAGCGAGGAGACGTTCGGCGTGTCGCTTCGCCAAACCAGGGCTGGCCTTGGGTGCTTTCGGCCTCATTGGGGCATTACTTGATGCAGCAACAAGCCTACGGCATAGGCTAAGCCAGCAGCAATTGTCCCGACAGCCAGGGTTGACAAGCCCCGAGCGCCACCAGACAGACATAGACCACCGGCTCTTTAGTGACCCTATCGCGAAGAAAACACTTCCGGTCACTCACCATTGAGAGAGCGAGAGGATCGTGCCCACCAAGCAGATAAGGAAGCAAAGGAACCAACCCCACAAACCAGGAAGGCGCTGAATGTCGTGACTGCCGCCAGCCAGGGCGAGCGCACTTGCTGAGGCAATCCGTATTCTTCCGTCAGCATTGTTCTTACCCAGCGTGCCCGATCGGAAGTAATCAATGCGACCAAACGCGTCAAGTCTTCTCCCGAAAAGCCTTTGCTCTGAAAGATCTGCCTGACTTCTTCGCGCTCACCTTCCGGATCAAGATCGACGTGGCGATGCTCAATCGCTTCCAGGCGCTTTAGGTCGTCGTGGCCCAGCTTTGGTCCCCAGGAAATTACTGGCAGCCATCGAAAAACCATCAGCAAAGAGATTGCGGCAAATCCCATTACAAGAATTACCCAAGGGAGAGTTGCGCGCCTACCACGCCGCTGACAACTGCGAAAGTAGTTACAGCGCCGTCGATTCCGCCGTAGATCCAACCGCGCAGGTAGATTTGGTGTGGTCCCGCGGAAAGCCTCGCCTGGGATAGCCTCAACCGTGTGTTCGTGTTCCATAGTAAGGAACAGCCAGGTAGACAACGACTAACTAGGCATGCGCCGCCGCTCTTGCCCGATGTTTGAAGATCAGCAGGCTGGTTTCTCCTGCTTGCCAACAAACTCAATTGCTAGATCGCGTCCATCTGCCCCAACTTGAGGTATGACGCACTGGACTTCGGTAATCACATGTGTCAGATGACTCGCCTCAATCGCATCATTCCCGCCCAGCATGATCTGAACCCGTGGTGCATCAGCACCCTTTTCCTCCAGGCTGATGCCTACGAGCGAAAGACCCTGCTCCCTCCGATTGCGCCCCGGCCTCGCCAAACACCTGAAGCCAGGTCGGCCGCCACTTGTTGCTCCTGGTGAAATTTTTTAGATAACCAGCCCACGCGTTTCGGTCAATATTTTCTTTCATAAACGTAACCTTCCTCTCCCGCTCATTGTTCTTCCACACCCGTGATGCGATCGACGATTATGCGAAACACGATACTGTCCGGCGCGGCAGCGTCCTGATATCACTGACTCCACCGGAGTCAGAAGCGGAAAGCGAGCGAGCAGTTTGCTAAGAATGGATCGGCGGTCGCTTGGGACGCGAATCTCTTCGAAGTTGCCGTAGGCAATGACACTGCGCCAACTGAAATCATCTTGAATCTCGTCGAGCCTGAAGGCAAGCGCGCGGATGGGCCCGCAGCGCCTCTCGATCTTTAGGCCGGGTGAGGAATGACTGTAGATTGACATGTCCCCAAACACGTAATTGATTGGGACCACATACGGCTCGCCGCCGTTATGAACATCAGCCGAGTCGGCCAATCTTGCCGGCGGCGATCAAATCTCGCGCTTCTGTCTCGTCCATCATTCTTGTCATAACACCTCCAGTCACCCGATTGGTCGGCAATGTTTGTGCCGTTAAAGATGCGCAAGAAAAGGGTTGGACAAATACGGTTGTAGGGGACTATTTCGAAAGTAGTGAGTAGAAATACCCAGTCGAGAGCCGGTTCATCAGTCTTATTCCTTTTGATTTTCAGGCGCAGACTTTGCACCTCCAGTGCTAATGCTTGGCTCGGCTACCCAAGGAACGATTGTTTTCCTCTCGGATGCACACGAATCGTGTGCATCCTCTTTGGAAGGTTGCGGTTCATTCACCAATGGGAAGATAAATACTGAAGGTCGAGCCCTTGCCTGGAGAAGAACTTACTTCCACACGGCCGCCATGGCGCGAGCGATACGGCGCACTGCTGGAAGGCCGAGGCCAGTGCCTCCGGGTCTGGTAGTAAAGAACGGATTGAAGACGCGGTTGAGATCTTCTTCGCTAATGCCGCGTCCATCGTCAGAAACCTCGACTATCGCTTCCTCGCCAAATTCACCAGCACCCCACGCCTCCCCACGCCCAGCTTCCGCGCGATCGTCCTCGATCTACCGATGCGAATCTTGACCGTGCCATGCGCCATCGGCGGCTTCGATTGCATTGATGATCAGATTTAGCACGGCGTCTTCAATCTGCTCCGGGTCGATAGGGATGATTATAGGATCCGCTGGCGGATCGAATTCGATGCGGACGTCCCGGTCGCTCCGGCGGCTGAATTCGTCAACTGCGCGCGCGCCAGTTTGACGGCGCGCTGCACAATGTTCGTGAGCGAACTTAGTCTTACTGAGACCAGTCGCGGTCGCGCGCGGTCCAGCAGCGCCCGTACCGTGTTGTCGATCCGCTGGACCTCATGGCGCATACCCTCAGGGCTTCGCGCTCAGGGTCGTTTTTATCGCGACGACGAATGAGGATATCGACCCCGCCCTGAATACCCGCCAGCGGATTTTGATCTCATGGGCCAGACCTGCCGCCAGCTCGCCGATCAGCGAGAGCTGTGCTGCGCGTTGCAGCTCGGCTGCCTGTCGTCGGATTTGATCTTCAGCCAGTTTGAGCTGGGTAATGTCGTGGCGAATCGCGACGTATTGGTAAGGCTTCCCGTCGGAATTTAGGAAGGGAACGATGGTTGTGTCTACCCAGTAGATGCGTACCGTCGCTGGCGCGGTTTTTGAGTTCGCCTCTCCAAACTTTTCCACTCGCAATCGTAGTCCACAGATTCGCGGATGAAATCTTTAGGGTGAAAGCCGGAATTGATGATGCGATGATCTTGTCCCAACAAATCACCGCGGGAGAATTTCGCTATGCGGCAGAATTCATCGTTAACGTAATTGATGATGCCGCGCTGATCGGTAATCGCGACAATCGTCGGATTGGTCAAGCGCAAACTTGATGTCGGCAAGCTCTTTGAGGGATCGCTCAAGAGTTTCAGCGTTTGCAACGTTCTCCATCAGTCCGCGGTTCCGGTGGCGCCGAGGCTTGCCTGCTCCTCCAACTTTTTCAGGCGGTAACGAAGCTGATCGCGCGAGATCGCGAGCAGCTCGGCGGCCTTCGTCTGATTCCCGCCGCTGCGTTCAATGGCTTGTCTTGACTAGTCCCATCTCGACGTCATCCAGCGATATGCCATCTGTCGGCAAACGAAAACCAGCCGGCACGCCGCCGCGCTGTTCGACTGTCTTCAATCGAATCTTTAATTCCTCAATCACCGCTCGCGGGACGTATTTCATCGTGATCACATCGCCGTCTTCCAGGATTAGGGCCCGTTCGATCACGTTGCGCAGCTCGCGGACGTTTCCCGGCCACTCATAGCGCCGGAATGCTGCAGCCACATCGGGCGCAATTGCGTGAACGTGCTTGCGCAGTCGTTTGCCAAACGATTCGATATAGTGATCGGTGAGCAACAGGACATCGTCACCGCGCTCGCGCAACGAAGGAATGTCGATTTGAATTACAGATAATCGATAATATAGATCCAAACGGAATCGGCCCGCTTCACTTTCGTTTTCAAATCACGGTTTGACGCCGCGATGACGCGCGCATCGAAGGGAATGTCCCGGAGCCCTCCCACGCGGCGAAATGCGCCCTCTTCCAGGACCCGCAGAGTTTGGCCTGGAGACTGAGTTCGAGTTCGCCAATCTCATCAAGAAGAAGCGTCCCGCCCTCAGCCTGTTGAAACAAACCCTCCTTGCGCAGCTTTCGCATCAGTAAAGGCGCCCTTCTCGTAACCGAAGAGTTCACTTTCGATCAAAGTACCCGGCAACGCAGCGCAGTTGATCGCGACGAACGGTCCCTCCGGAACGATTTGACCGATAGTGTACCGCCTTGGCAACCAGGTCTTTGCCGAGCGCCCGATTCGCCTTGCAACAAGACGGACGACACTTCGCTCTCGGCAACTTTTCGCGCAATCGCCAACATTTCCCGCATGGCTGGCGACTGGCCAATGATCTGTTCAAAAGTAAACTGCTGCGCGCGCTCGCGGCGAAACAAGTTACACCTTCGCGGAGCCGGCCCGCTTCAATTCCGTTTCGAATTGCAACCTGCAGTTCTTCGAGATTGATTGGCTTGCCGATGAAATCGTAGGCGCCACCCCGCAGTGCGCGCGATAGTTTCGTCCACTAACACATTGGCCGTAATCCATGATTACGACGGCGTCGGGCTGCTGGTGTCGGATCTTGCGCAGTACCTCCAGGCCTGACCCGTCGGGTAAGTTGATATCCAGCAGCACGGCCGAGGGCGGCTCCGCCTCAAAGGCGGTAAGCGCAGCGCCGGCAGTGGCCGCCTCGATTGGCTCAAGCCCCAACCGCGCAGGGCTTCGCCGAGCGACCAGCGAATCATCTTCTCGTCGTCAACGACGAGGATTTTCTGTTTCTGATTTATCAGAAGTATCGTTCTCGCTTTTGAAGATCACGGTAACTATAGGCGCAGCAGCCCGGTAGCGGCAATTCGCGCAACCCACCTGCTCCGCCGGTTAGGACCTTGCCGCCGCTCGCGTAGCTGCTTTGGTTTCCAAGGGCCTGGCAGCGTTCTTCAGAGTGCTGTTTGAGTTTCAACCGTGCAGTTGCGGTCAAAAATCATAGGACGTCACGATCCCCACCAACTGACCCTCATCAACAACCGGAAGGCAGCCGATCTTTGCGAGGGCGCATGATCTCGATCGGCTTCGAGCGTCGGCGTGGTGGAGGTAACGCTGGTCCGGATTCGCCTTCATTATTTCACTAACCGTCAGAGGCTTCTTCGCGCTTGAGAGCGAACGATTACTCATTAGACGCAATAGTCCGCGATGAGTTACCAGACCAACCAGCCCACCTTCATCGTCTTCGACGGGAACGTGTCTTATGTGTCGCCAGTCCATAACGCTGGCGGCGAGATCTACCAGGTCGGTGGGTCGCAAAGTGAACAGGTCGGTTGACATGAACTGCCCCACGGTTTGATAACTCTGACTCCAATCGTCTAACCCGGCGGCTTCCAGCTAATTCCCAATCGTGCACAGGTTTGCCCTCCTTCTGACGAGCGAGAATAGTTGCGGTCAACACGCGCGTGCGGACATCCGTCGATTCGTGCATGTTATCGAGGTGCCGTCAGTGACTTAAGCATCCATTGTGAACCGGTTTTGGCCGCTGCGAACGCGTTCTTCCAACAAACCCAGATACCTATCGATGTCGCATGAATCGACTTTAGCGTGTTTGAGACCAGCGCGCGCGAGCGGCAGCAGTTCATCGAGAATCAGAGAAGCAGCACTGCGACTCTCGCCGTCGAGCCAGGTAAAGTGAGCATTTAGTCCGTGACGGGCGGCGGCGAAAAGTTTTCCTTAGCGGCGTCGAAACTTAACCGCCTGGTAATGTCGCCATAGATTCCCGGACCTGCGACCATCAGTCCAACAAAGAAAGCGGCATTTGCAATCTCGTCCTGAACTGTTGGGCCCGGAAGGTAGCGCGCGGTTTTCAATTCGCAGGTGTGCAACTCCATCCATAACGCCGTAACACGCACGGTTCCAGCGCCAGACCGTACTGTTGTGCATTCGCAAAGCTGTAAAGCAGAGGAGTTTCGCCACGCGCCAGCACCTGAAACGGATTTTCGTCCGGTTTCGAAATCATGATTGGTCGGAATCGAGGCGATCTGATCGTGGAAAAGTTCAATCACGGAGTTTTCGATCCACTTATCGCCAAAGCTAACCCGGGTCGGATGGCTACGCGTGCGAGCTGATTGCGAGAGCGCGCGTCGGTCGAATGTTGAAATAGCGCCACCCTCGTTTCCTGCCACAGCCGATGACCAAACAGCAGCGGCGAGTTAACTGCGGCTGCAAGCACTGGAGCGGTGATCGCCTGAGCGAGATTGTAGTGTAGAGCGAATTCCGCGGGACTGGTCTGAAAGTGTACCTGGAAACTTGTGTTGCACGATTCCATCATGATGTTGTCGTGCGTAATCTGTAGTTCGTCTAATCCCTTGATGTGGATTGAGAAAGGCCCGCCGCGCATACCGATCACACCCTGGTTGAGCTCGCGATAACGTGGACTCGGCGACAGATTCTCGAGCGTCAAATCGGACTTTCGTAGCGTCGGCAAGATACCCGAAAGGAGAACGTCGCCACCAAACTTCGCGGCACTCTCGCCGACCAGCGATAGGAGATCGTTTAGTTCCTGCTCTATCTGAGTCAGACAGTCACCGGCAAGGGAAGGGAGTCAGGTTGGCCTCGAGGTTGAATCTCGCGATCTCTGTCGTTAGTCGTGTGTCTTGTGCCAGGTTGAGGACCTCGACGGAAAGTGGCGCGGGTCGAAAGTTACTATCGATCAGGAACATTTCCTGTTCCGCGCCGATGCGATTCACGCCGCTTTCGAGAAGGCCGCTCCGGATCATGTATTCCAGCGCACGCAGATCCTCGAGCAGCGCGTTCATAAAAGCCTGCGACGCCTTCTCGTCAACCTGTTCGACGTTATGTTCGCCCATAGAAAATCTGACTGCCTTGAACTGGCGGGTGACCTACAAAACAATTCGCCGGGTGTTTAGTGACCTAGACGAATCACTTCGCAATCTTTGTGCCGAGGGGAAAGGTTCACAAAAGGGGAAGGTCCACTCGTTTAGCGAAACCTTGGTGCGGGTTATTCCGCACGGTGGGGATTCTTGCCGAGCGCGAGCGCTCCTTTTACTTCAAAGCGACCTTCTTATCATCCTTCGGATGACACTCCACACTTCTGAAACATCGAAATATCGCCAAGGTTAATCGGATGCTGAAACGGCTTGTTTGCCTGGTGGCAGAATTCGCACTTGTGTTTGTCGGCAAGCCCTCCAAGGTCAACTGGATGTTGAAAGGGTCCAGTTTTTACCGAGGCCGCCGGATTCATTGAATCGTAGATCACGGTGTGACAAACATTGCAGTTCTGGGTGATCACTTTGCCGGTGTTGCTGACGTGCTCGCCATCATGGCAACGGAAACAGCCTGCGAAGTAAAGATGACCAATATTGTTGGGGTGTGTCTGCCAGTCGGTCTTCATCTCAGGGAAAAAGTAGGTTTCAAATATGCGCTGAATTTCTGAGACCGCGCCTTTGATCAAATCCTGTTTTTGCGAATACACCGCCGGGTAGTTGGTTCGATAGAAGTCGTTCAAACCTGCCGCAATTGCCTTCATTGCGTCTGGCGTTGTTTTCGTATTGACTACTGAGAACCTCCACGGCTTTCCGCTTGAGATAGGGTAGTGACGGATCCAACCTCCCGGCTACGAAAGCCTGATCCACGGCGATATCCGGCGGGAGATAAACGTGCGCGGGACGATTATGACAATCGACGCAATCCATGCGGCGTTTGTCTGCCGCAGCAATTTTTCCGGCGATAGCGGACGATTGCGATCGTAGAATTCGGTAACGTTGCCTTGTCTATCCTTGATTCGGACCCAGGGAATCACCTGGCGATGATCATCGGTCGAGATGTAGGTTATTTCGTTCGCAATGTTCATGTGCCAGTGAATGCCGTAACCAGTCCGGTGGTCGGACTGCCGCCGCCGACATTTATCAACATACGCCTTTGTCGCAGAGTGTTCTGCTCGTCATAGGCGTAACGATTGAAGACCTTCAGCTGGGCGCCAAAAAACTTCTCAGGCCAGTGACACTGTTCGCAGGTTTCCTGAGGCCGGACGTAAATTGTGCACCGGCGACTTAATCGGCCGTGAGTATTTATTGAAGGTGACCGAGTAAAGCTGATAGGCGCCGGAAAGCTTGGAGCGCACATACCAGCCGGCGCCGGGACCGACATGACAACCAACGCAGCCCACGCGTGCGTGTGCGCCCGCCAGGTAAGCAGTGCGCTCGGGTTTCATGACGTGACAAGTCTGACCGCAAAAACTAACAGACTCAGTGTATTCGAAGGCGCGATAGCTTCCGAAAGCGCTAGCTCCGATGAAAACAACCACAATACAAAGAAATACCAGGAAGGCGCGCCGCGCACCTGGGTTATTTAGATCAAGACTGGGATAGGCCGCGATCTCTTCGGGTGAGGCGCGACGCCGGCGTCGCCGCTCAAGGACGCCGCCCAACCCGATGACTAACAAACCGAATATCAAGATTGAGGGAAAGATGATGTAGAGTCAGGATTCCGCAGGTAAGGATTCTCAGCTTTGGAAGTGATCTCTATGAGAAACAGCAGCACTACGCTTGCCAGGCTGGCGAGGACGATCGCTGCCCCGATGAAGCTGATGTAGTTGCGAAAAATGCTTGGGGGTTTGGAAACGGTTGGTTCTATCTCGTCCATGTTAGTTTCGGCTAGGCACCCTCAGGCGGCGCTTCCTCTGCTGCTTCGTCTCTCGCAGCCTGCTCTTTCATTTGTTCGTAAGCCAACTCATGCTCTTCCTTATACCACTCTTCCGACACGCGCCCGTCGATTAAAGCAAAGTTAACTGGATAAACGTCAGGATCGAAGAGTACATGATAGAAATGCCAGACGATTATGGCCAGCGTTGCCAACACGGCCTCGTAGAAATGTATTGCCAGAGCAATTTCCAGCCACCAGCGGGGCAAAAAGCCAAACACGCCAAGCTTGAACCAGATCATCAGACCGGTCAGGCCCATGATAATCGTGCCCCAGACGACGGCCCAGTATTCGGCTTTTTCCGCATAGCCGAATCGCGCAATCTTAGGCTTCTCTTTTTTAACTCCGAGATAATAACCAAAGTTGCCGACGACGTCGGTAACGTCCTTCCACTGGGGAAACATGTCCCTTACCCACAGTCTCCCTTCACTCGTTAAGGCCAGATAAAGCAAGTGATAGATTCCCACCAGAATCATCACCACGGCTGCTATTCGGTGAATTATCCGCCGCAGAAATTCGCTGCCCAAAAACCAAGCCAGCCATGAATCCGGGAATTGCAAAGCGAAACCGCTCAAGACCAGAACGATAAAGCTGGTCAACAACAACCAATGCTGGGCTCTTTGATTTAGACTCAGACGAACAATGCTTCGCACCTGAGTCCTTCTGGCCATTACCTTCTTGCGCCACGCGAGCGCGTTATGGATCACCATGCCGCCAATCACCAGGAGGATTAGTGGAAGGTAGATCAGACGCACGATCCGGGTCCCCAGTACTCCCATGTCGTGACTTGCGACGTTAGAAGCCAGATCGGAAGTCAAATGAATTTTACCGCTGGTAAAGTTAGCGCCCGCGCCGATGTGGCATTGTCCACAAGTTTGCTGCAGGTTGCCTGCGCTGATCATCGAACGTGGATCGGATGAGGGGTAGGATGTTGTGGACACCGTGGCAACTGGCGCAATTGGCGACGACTTTCGAGCCCATTTGCGAAGCCAAACCATGGTAGCTGTTCTCGTAACTACTGACGCGTCCGCTCGCTACTCCGAATTCCTGTGTCAGGGTCACACCCTCATGACATTTTGCGCAGGTATCAGTGGCTAACGCAGTCATGACCGTCGCCGTATTCTGATCGAGCGGCACCGTGATGTTGTGAATACCGTGACAGTCGGTGCAGACAGGCGCGCGCGATACTCCGCGCGCCACGGCCTTTCCGTGAACGCTCTGGATGAACTCGGCAGCTTCAGTGCCATGGCACTTTCCGCAGGTTGCCGGAATGTTGACCTTGGCAATGGATGACTGAGCATTCGATGCTGGTTGAATATCATGACTGTTGTGACAGTCAGTGCAGACAGCCGCACTCGTGTTGCCGCGGGCCATGGCTTTTGCATGAACGCTCTCTCGATAAGACAGGAACGGACGGTTGCTGATGCCGCTTCCCTGCATCACCGATTTGTCGCCGTGGCATTTACCGCAGGTCTCGGCGATCAGGGCACGGTTGATGGTCGAACCTGGATCGCTGGCCGGCGGGATCGTCGTCATGTCGCCATTCTTCGTGTGGCAATCGAGGCACGTTGCTGCTTTGGCACCGTTATGAATCGCCTGGGCATGAAAACCGCGATCGTAATCAGCATGCGGCGCTGTGTGGAACAGTGAACCCGCTAAGTAGGGAAGCGACTTGCCGGGTGCGTGGCACCCCTGACATTGAAGATTTGGAGGCGTGGCAGGAGCATTGGCATTGGGGCCGCCAATGGTTCCCCTTCGTTGGGCCGAAGGGATGACGGGGAAGAAGCGTTTGATCATGTTTGGGCTGCGACTGGTCTGAGGACGAAAACGCTAAGGAACGAACAGATCAGTGCGCCCGACAGGACGACGGCGACGGCTGGAATGCGTCTCACGGATTCGGTTCCTTCAAGGACGGCCACAAAAAAATACACCCGATGCCGTCCGCGCAAGCGGTCTACAGGCATCGAGGTATCCAAACTGAGCGGTCTCGAGCGAGACTAGTATTGCCAGCGATTCGGGAGCGGCACGAGCGTCCAGGAACATCACATTACGGATTCCGCACGCTTGTGCCGGCCTACAGCTTCTCTACTTTACTGACTTCATGTAGTCGACCAGCGCCTTTGCCTGATCAGCAGTAATGCCTCTCTCTTCAAAGGCCGGCATATTGGGCGGCTTTTCAGGTTTCTTCCCTTTCAGCACTGCCTGCAAGAGAACATCGTCGGCAAGTGTCGCGTCGAATTTCTTTTCGGCCTTGGCGCCATGGCGAGGCAACGCACTTGGTTTTGTACGTACCAGCGGCGTCAAAATCATCAGCGCTGGCACCGGCGCGTACTGAAACCACCACGAATGTCGCGGCCAGCATCACACCCGCAAAAGCCACTCCCAGTTTTATCGGACCATTGGTCATTGTCTTCATAATTCCTCACCTTCCGAGAACTCAATTCCAGCCCGGAATTTAAGAGGGCAACGAACGTGCCGCGGGTGTAAAGCCGCAAATTTGTAGACAGACTACGACTGTCTGCGGTCTTTACTCACCGCAAACGAAGAATTTCGCTAAATAGTCCGGGCGCAGTGCGGACCCCATTGTTACAACCGAAAGCCGCCGGATCTCAAGCTGCCGCCGCTTTCTTATGACAGACCATGCATTTTCTTTGATCCCGGCGCAGTGGCGTCAGGCCTCGCCTTCAAAACGGCGTCGTGACAACTGCCGCAGTTCCGATGGAAGGCCTGCTGATTGGTCAACACGATCGGCTCGGTCTCGCCCTTAATCGTTGGGATTTCCGGCACAAGTGTAGGTTTGGTTTCCGCCCGCGCGTGACAATCGCGACAGCTGTTCACCGGCGGAGCGTTTGGATCTTTCTCAAACAGCTCTGCGGTAAGTGTGGTTGTTCGGTCGGCCGGCCATACCGTTTTGTGCGGGGGTCCTGAGCTTTAGGGCTTCCGCCAGCGGTTGCGCGGTGTGGTGACATTGAACACAGGCGATCGGTGTAGCTGCCATCGACGCTGCGATTCTTCGTTACATGGTTGACGTGGCTGAAGGTAATTTGACCCAGCTTCGATTCCTTCCCCAGGATGACTGTTTCAGGCGGTTTCTTTCCATCCTGTGCCGACACGCTGGTCGGGATCGTCGGCATACCTGAAACCAAAAAGACCGCCACGATGAGGGCTGCAAAAATTGTTATTGCTTTCATAATTAGTTCCTCTCCCGCCAAATGGATCTGTCGCAGATCGTTAGAAGTGCCAGGCGGTGCCCGTGTGGCACCGTTTGCACGTTGAGAAGTCGTCGCCTCCAAAGGCGCGCTTGCCGTCATGGCACGTCCGCAACTTTGCCCGCGACCGGTCGCGTGATGGTTGAGCGGCTCAGGCGCAGTAACCTGCCTGCGCTGCGGCAGCCCGGCTCGAACCTGATGACATTCGTTGCAGGCAACTTTTTGATGCTTCGAGTGATTGAAACTGACCCGGAAAGCCCGGGCAGATTCAGGTGTCCGGGAATAACCGCCCAACTGATGACACGTCCGCATGAAGAGATATCGCGGCCACCAGACTGGGCGCGCGGACTGTGACAACGATAACAGGTTGTGTGCGCATTGAATCCCGAGGGTATTGACAGAGCAACGCCGCCACGCGAGGGTCGATGACACGTCGCGCAACTAACGCTGCCCATGCTTAGATGACGCGAATGATCAAACTTCATGCGAAAACTCTGCAGTCGTGGAAACGATTTTAGCGCCCCTGATTTCACGTTTGTATGACAGATGGTGCAAATGGGACTATCAGAACTTGAGAACTGTTGCGCGTGACATCCCGCGCAAGGCGAAGTGTCCGGATGCGCCGGGACGTTTGGGAATTGCGGCATTCGTTTCGCGAACGGTGGCACAGCAGGCACGGCAGTCGCGAATGATTTCTGCTGTCGTGCTGAAACTTTGAAGTAGTCAGGCCCTCGGGAAATTGCATTTGTTCCTGGCCTCCGGACAATTCAGTTGCGAAGCTGGACATTGATCTCGTCACGCGCGAGTTCAAGACAGTGAAGGTAGCAATCGCCAACCCTAAGACAATCAGCGTAGCCGCGCGTGACGGAGATAGCTGTCGACTTTGCGCAGCCTCGGTGGCTTTGTCGAGAATTCTGGATATTTTGTTAAACTGTACCCATCATCAACCTGGCTTCTTGTTGGTTGCCGGAGTTGGGATCACCTTCGGGTGACCCTCCGGGACTGCTCCTTTACCAAACGCGACGTGACGCTTGGTGCAGACGAACGCCGAATCTTTTTCTTCTGATCGATCTCGAAATTCAGAGCGCCACCATCGTCGGTTGTGGCTGTGATATGACATCCATCCGCGCCGCCACACGACCGCACCGGCACCTTCAGCGTTTTTAGATCGAGGGTATTGAACGTCGCTACGCTGTGGCAGCCCATGCAGTTCAATGCCGGATGCTCTCCGCCTTCATGACGGAAAGCGCCGGCTGAGCCGCGCCGGCTCCATCTTGCCAGCATCATCGCGTCCGTAATCCCCATGTCACTGGCCGACTTCGGATCGAAATCGAATTTCAAGCCGGGATCCGGCGACAGAAGTTTATGACAAACGTTACAGTCCTTCGGCTCCGGCGCAATTCCAGAATCTGAATTATGACAGGTGAAGCAGATTGTGTGACTGTTTGGGATCGTTTTGAAGGTGCCCTTCTTCAGCCAAAATGCGTCACCCAGGTTCTTCGGAGCTTTCGTTGCATATTCTTCGCTCTCGTCGCCCTGCGGCTTATACGTCGCGTGGCACACCTGGCAGCTCTTCGGTGGTCCGTCATCTTTCTTCTCCTGGAGCGACGCCGTCACCAACCAACCACGGCCTTCTCTCAAAGCCGGCGAGTTGAATCCAACTACATCGAGATGCTTATCATGAGGAATCCTACCCCGAACTCCGAAACGAACTCGCGTCGCTTCTTCGTCGGATCGCTAACGTCGCCGAGGCTTGGAAAGAGATATCGACTGGTATCTCTTGGGCTGTTCTTGACGTGACAGTTCGCGCAAATGACCGGCGCCGGTCTTTCCCGCGCAAAGAATTGTTGGCGATGACAACTCAAACACGAATCGTGTTCGGGAAAATCGCTGACATCGGGAAACGCCTCATCGCCCTTACGTACTTCTTTCCAATTCTTTGAAGGGACTTTGTGACAGGAATTACACGCGAGCTTCTTTGCAACCACATGGGTTTGATGAGAAAACTTTGCATAATCAATGCGTGGTGTCTTTGGCGCGGCGACCTTCTTCTTAACACGAGCACGCGGCGCCCGTCGTTGGAAGGCGGCACTGCTCGCCGTAGTTGTACCCGCGACGAAGCACAGCGTTAATAACGCCGTTAAGAACACGAAGTTAAAGACGGATACTTTCCGCTTGCGAATCACTATTGGCCTCACTCTTATGAGCGCCGCCGAGCGACGCAACCCTTCTTGCTACTGCTCCGCCGCCTGACGGGCCTCTATCTGCCTGAGTTTTAGATAAACCAGTCCCGCCAAAAAAGAATGAAGACCAGAGAGACAGCCAGCCCCTGGCGTCTGAACTTCGCTCTGCCAGCGCCGCCGTCCCCGCTTCATAACCTTTTGCCGAGACTTCCAGACCCGGTCCGATGACTTTATCAACTTCGGCGGTCGACGAAGAATGAATCAGCACCCGCGCATGCGTCAACGCATCGATCGCGCCTTTCAATTCAAACTTTGGTTTACTAACTTCCATTCCCGCTCGCTCCGCCCGATTCAGAATCTCTGTTGACCTGCCGAGGCTGGCGATTAATTCGTCAATTCGTGAACGCATCTGACCGGCGGCAACAAACCCTTATCGCCGCTCGTGTGACAATGGATGCACAGAGCCCCATCTGTCGTACCGATCAGCTGGTCGCTTGGTTTACTAATCGCATGATTGCTATGGCAGGTAATGCATTCAGCAAGCTCCTTTCGATCGAAGGCCGCTTTGTGGGGGCTGGTCTGAAACAACTCCGCCTGGCGCCCATGGCATTGGCCGCAGACGTTTGCGACCGAGGCGATGCCCGGCGGAGTGGCGCCATGATTGCCATGACAATCATTGCAGGTCGGCGCGGACAGATCCTGTTTGTCATACAGAGCCTGCGCGTGGACACTCGTTTTGTACTTCGCGTACTGATCGCTGGGAATCCCAAGCCCGCGCATGTAATCGGCACTGGCATGGCATTTCGCGCAGGTCTCGGCGACGTTCGACGGATAGACCGAGGACAGTGGATCGTTGATCGCTCTAATGCCATGCACGCTGTGGCAACTGATGCAAGTTGCAACGCGGGTTTTCGCCGGCTTTCAGTAGCTTGCCGTGTACGCTCGTATAGTATTCGCGTTCCTGATCGACGCGCAGGGAAGGGTTAAATTTCTTCATCAAATTCGCATCGCTGTGACACTTGCCGCAGTAGGCGGGGATGTCGAGCGTCTTAGGCTTTCAAGGTAACCCTTGGTCGGGGTCCTTCGCGCTTTCCTTGGTGTCGGCGTTGGGGTCGCCGCCATGGCAATCATTGCACGACAGCCCGCGAGCCCGGTGAATGTCGTTATCGAAAAGTTTGGCAGGCGCGCTCAGTCTTGGATCATCCAGCTTCGCGTGACACTCAATGCAGGAACTCTTCTTTTGTCCTGAAGCCGTAGCGAACAGCAGCAAGATAGTCAGTACTGGAAGAGCACACGCGAACCCTCGGGCGGCGAGCGCAGAAGCAACCTTACCCATCAGCGCCCGGTCAGTTGCCGGTGCGGCTCGACCGGTCCGGCCATTTGGTAGACCAAGTTTCATAGCAGCGTCACGTCACATATCCGACGATCGTCAGTACGACGATGTACAAAAGCGCCAGCACTCCCAGTACATTGAAGATCAATCGCCGCCGGCGATTACTCTGACCGGTCAACGAAAGGCACGACGAACAGGAGCAGCGCCACAATATTGAAGGCCATAATGCCGATCACTTCGCCGTCGAAGCCCAGTATCTTTGCGGGTATCAGCTTCAGTGTTTGGAACATGAACAGGAAGTACCATTCAGGCTTGATACCCTCAGGCGCCGACGCAAACGCATCAGCCTTCTCGCCCAGTTCCCACGGAAACAACGCGGCTAACGCGGCCAGTACGCCAATCGCCAAAATCCAACCGATGAGATCGCGCAGCGAAAATTGGGCACAAACTTCATCTTCTTTACAGGCTGGCCCAACAGCTTGGGCGGCACGCTCATCCCATGCATTTGCACCAGGAGAACGTGAATGCCGATAAAGACCGTAGCGGTCGCGGGCAGGACGGCAACGTGAAACCCGAAGAAGCGTGTCAGCGTCGCGCCCGTGACATCATCGCCGCCGCGCAGGAATCTAAGGATGGGCCGACCAACCACGGGAACGACTCCGGCGATCTCGGTACCGACCTTGGTCGCAAAAAGCCAGCTTGTTCCAGGGCAGCAGGTAACCACTGAATCCGAAACAGATAACGATGAAGAGCAGGAATACACCACTCACCCAGGTGATTTCGCGCGGCGGGTAATAACCGCGCAGAAAAAGACACTGAACATGTGAATGAACAGCGTAGCAATCATCAAATTTGCGGACCAGCTATGAATCGATCGAATCAGCCAGCCAAACTTCACTTCGGTTATTATGAATTGAACACTCTCGAATGCCCCTTCCGAACTGGGACGGTAATAGAGCAGTAAGAGAATCCCGGTCACCACCTGTACGGCGAACAGAAACAAGGTCATGCCGCCGAAGTAGTACCAGATCGAGTGCCGATGCAGCGGGACTTCTTTTTCCTGGCTATGGCCGCGAGCGTGCTGATAGAGAGGCGCTCATCAAACCAGTCTATTAAGGATTGTATCCTCACGGCTAACTACGATCTGGTGACAACGACATCATCGCCACGCAGGTTGACTTTGAACTCTTCCAAAGGACGCGGTGGCGGACCCCCAACGTTCTTTCCACTCAAGTTGTATTGCCCGTTGTGGCAGGCGCACCAAATCTGTTTGGTCTCGGGACGATACTGAACGATGCATTCGAGGTGTGTGCAGACGGCCGAGAGCGCTTTGAATTCACCGGCGTCGGTGTGCACGAGAATGCCAGGCTTGTTGCCGAACTTGAAAATCTTTCCGGAGTTGACCGGAATTTCGCTGAGTTTCGCCGCTACCACAGAGCTTTCGGCGGATTCAATAATCCGGGGCGGCTGCATGAATTTGAAGATGGGATACACGATTGCACCCAGCGTCGCGAACGCACTGGTCCCCAACAGATAATCTAGGAATCGTCGTCTGCTCGGTTCCAGCGGATGTACAGGTTTAGTTGGTTTATCCCCGGACGTGTTTCCCAACAGTCGTTTCCTCCATGTCGAGGTCGTTCGGTGGAGCTTGAACACTCCGCGTCGTGCGTGCTGAATCGGCCGCGAAATCTGACACACCAATCTCCAGCTATGGTCAGGAACCCTAGCCGGAGATTGGCGACCTTACAAACCTTCGGTAAGGAATCGATTATTCCTTACGACCGAAATAGACACGCAACGACGTATACGGGAGATGCGCGTGATAATTCTGTGGCCGGGGCCCGACCAGCGCGCTTTCATTGTAGTTGTAGTACTGATACCCAAGATTCCAATCCAACCGGCGGTTGATCTTTACCGCCAGCCGCGTTTCGGGCGACTGAAAATTCATCGGATAAGAATTGATCAAGGTGCCGGGCGTTCCGGTTGGATCCGCAAGCCGGGTGCCCTGACCGTCGTCCTGATTCAGTCGATAAGCGGCGAACAGCGTCAGGCGCGGAGAGAGCCGGGCGGTCGTATCAACGTAGAAGAAATTGTTTCTCATGAAGTACAGACTATGACCGAGCGGATGCTGGACGCTGTTGTAGAAGTAATCGACTATCGCGTCGCTGTTTGCCCAGTTGTAGTTGTAGCCGGTACTGAATGAGACCCTGGAATTCGGCGTCCAGTCGACGGCTGAAGTGAACAGGCGCGACTTCGTATCTACGCCAAAATCCTGCAATGAGACCCCGGCTATCTCCGAGGGATTAGCGTTGTTTCTGGTAATGACAGCGACGCTAAAGTTGAGGTTTTTGCTCGGCGAATAGCGGCTCTTGACTCGAAAATTCGTGTAGTCGTAATTTCCGATGCGCGTGAAAACGTTATCTGCCGTACCGTGTTCAGCGTCGAAGTAGATGCTCCAATTCTTTGTCGGCCGCGCTTTGAATCCACCCAAGAACGCATGAGTGTGGTTTTCTCTCTTCCTCGCTCTCTGCAGTGCGCACGGCCGGGGAGTTAATGAACCGTTTGAGCCGAGATTGAAGCCCTCAAAGCTTTCTTCGATGCGGCGGTTTCCATAGCGGTAGCCGACATGAAACCCAAAGCGAGCGTTGAATTGGTAGTCAGCTTCGACCGTATCCTGATACTTGCGATACTTGGTGATTCGATTGCCGTCCAGATTGTCGAAAGCTATGGTATCGGTCCTCAGAGTTGCGCCGGCGCCTCGCGTTATTGAAAAGAAATCGCTAAACACGGCGGTGCCGTCAATTGTGAAGTCTTCAACGCGGAACGTATTTGAGATGCGCAGCTTGTCTGTAGCCAGCAGGGTGATGCCGATATCTCCCAGTGTGTCTGGCCGCCTGGTACTTCCGACGATGCTGTACCGACCAAGGTTTAGAATGTTAGGCGTGGCGGCAGGCGGCGTCGGGGGCCATCCAGTTACTCGCGGGTTAAAATTTCTCCCAGTGAACCTTTCGATGAAGGAAAAGCTGGAGGTCGCCTTGCTGTAGACGATACGTCCCGTGATATCCAGTCTCTTTGCTACCAGAGTGTGCGCGCTGAACCGCGTGTAGTTGACGTTACCGCGCGCGGGTTCGTTGCGGTTAAACTCGTCAGACTGGCGACGGCAGGGTTCAGGTTTATTCCCGGAGTGACACCGAGATTAATAAGACTGTCGTCGGTGAAGCGGCGAAATCCTTGCAGAAAAGAAAAATCAATTGCTCCAACCTGGCCGTCGGCCCCGACGCGATAGTCGGTGGCCCGCGAACTGAGTTGCGAGCGGAGACTAAACCTCGTTTCCGCCCAGATGATAATTTGTGAACGCAGGGCCGCCATATCTCTCAGGCGAAATGCCGAGTGTGAACCTGATTGTTCTGTTCTTAGGCAGTAACGTAAGATCGAAATCTCCCATCTCCGTGTTGGTGTTGTAACCATGCAGACCGGTTACTGGATTGGGAGGAACGCTGAAACTCGCCGGCGAGAATACCCAGTTTGGGTTCACAAAGTTATTGAGAAACCTGAAATACTTGAAACGCCTATAGGTGGCATCGAAGCGATACAACTCCGGGCTTCTCCATGTTGATTCTCAGGTTACTGTAAGGATCCGAACCCCAGCCGGTAGAAGTCACCAGCAGCGTGTCGAACACAGTGCCTTTGCCCTCTTTGCTCTTACCAGAAAGCTGGAGTCAAAAAGGCGCGGTCCGGCCTTGTAGTTAAGGTCGCTCCGATACTTGTTGAGATCGCCATCGACTCTGATACCGCGATAGCCGACTTCTATGCTGGAAGTGATCGTGTAGTTACCAGCATCCTCGCCGGCTTCCGTCGGAGTTTCCGTCGGCTTGGCCTCAGCTTTTTTGGCGAAGGTGATGGTGACGGCTGCTGCGCGCTCACGACGCCCATCAAGAGCGTAAGACCGAGCGCGAGTTGAGCTAGCCGGCACAGAATTCTTGTAGCGTTGTTCTTCATCGGCACCACTCCTTCATAGGTACCACTTCTGACCCTGTTCCCAGGGCCGTCTCTAACGGAAGAAGACTGGACTCGAATGCGACCCGTGAACCTTGACGTGACAGGCCGTACAGTTGGCATATTGCGCATTCTGATTGTGCTGTGGTCCAGCCGGTTCAACGGCCCCGACGTCATGCGCCACGCTGTGGCAGGTCAGGCAGAGTTGGTTGACTGCGCTGAATCGCAAGAGCCTGGGATTGGCCGAGCCATGCGGCGTGTGACAGGCCACACAACCTTCGGTTTTCACCGGGGCGTGTTCATAAGTGAATGGACCTTGTTTGTCCGCGTGACATTTAATGCAGGTGGCATCTCCGCCGGTGGCTAATCGCGTTTGTTTGAGTTCGAAACCGCCGTGCGGGTTATGGCAATCGCTGCAACGCATCGCACCTTCCATGACTTTGTGATGGAAGGGCATGGAGAACGCCGATTTCACTTCGCTGTGGCAGCCGAGACAAAGCTGCGGGTCGCTCACCTTTAGCATTCTTATCGACCCGAATCCCGGCTTTTCAGCATTTGCCGCAGTGATCCGGGTGATCGAGCCGGGCACATTCTTATTGCTTGCGGTTAAGTGTGGCGAGTGACAGTCTGTGCAGCCGACGTCGTTGCGCCAGTGTTCGCCACGACGGAAGTTGTTGTGCTCTTCTTTGCCGGCGTGACACGCCAGACAGGTCTCAGCAGTTTCTTTCGGCGATTTATTCTTAAAGGAGATGATCTTGGCAGGGTCGCCCTCTTCAGCATGGGCCTTGCCGGGGCCGTGACACGACTCACAACCGGTCACCTTTGCGTTCCAGCTCTTTATTTTGGAAAGCCCGGCATGCGAGGTATGAGAGAACGCTTTGAACTGATCTTCGTGGCAATCTTTGCATGTATCGCTGCCGACGTAACCTGCATCCTGCGGCGTCACTGTTGTTTCGGCGATGGTCGAGCTTAAAGGGCCCAGACCAATGGCTTCGGAACGCTTCGCCGAAGTGAACCACAAGACCAGGCCCAACACTGACCCGCAGACGAGCAGCGCTTTGGTCGCTTTAGTCAGTAACACTTTGCAGCCTCCTTACGGGCTTGAAGAGTTCTGTAACTTCCCTTTGATAGATTTGGTCTGAAGAGCGGGGCGAATGCTCTTCGGGTACCAGGCCTTGTTCGGCTTGAGTATTGCGGCCGTGTAACCCGGTTGACGTGCGTGGATTATGAAAGCGAGTTCTTTGTTTGTCAAAGGTCATTTGCTCACATCCTACGTCTCAAGCTTCCGGCCTTATTGTTAACTCTAACACTCGGAAAGCTAAGATTTACGTGCGCTGCATAGTAGGTGGAAACCCAACTTCATGGCTGTGACGCGCGTCACACAACTTTAGAAAAGATCTAAGGGCCCTGGCTCGCCACGGCAGCCAACGCCACGCGATTGAGGATCAATATCTCGCCCTCCTCTGGACGAATGACACGTTTCCGGGTGAACATATTCAGGGACCGAGTAACAGTTTCACGCGAAGTCCCTATCATTTGCGCGATCTCCTCATGCGTGAGCAACGTCTTGGAAAGAAACTCCGTTTGTCGTTCGCTTTGCCGAATTGGTCCGCCAAACTTAGTAGCAAGCGCGCCAGCTTTTCAGCCGCAGAGATTGACAAGATTAGACCGCGGGCGTGTTCAAGAAAATCAGTAAAATCTCTGCTGAGAGCTACGGCCACGCTGAGGCCGAATGTCTTTTGCCGTTCAAGCAATCCTAAAGGTCTTCGAGCGAGATAATGTCTATCAGGCAAGGCGACAGAGTTTCGGCGGTTGCTTCATTCGATTGTCCGGTTAGCGCAGCGTGTCATGCTCAATAAGTCACCCGGCCGAGCGATTCGTACAATAAGTTTTCTACCTTCGGCCGAAGTCATTGAGAGCTTGAGACGACCAGAGCAAACGACGTAAACATCACGCGCAGCCTGGCCTTCGGCGAAAAGCACCGTACCCTTGTCAAATATCTTTCGCTTGCTTACTCGTTCAAAACCAGAAATCGCGTGCAAAGGAGAAGCAGACGGCAGCGTCAGAAGCTTGTCCATTCTCAACCACGCGATTCTCGGACTCGATTTGTTTTTCGCGCCGCGCATCGGCGCTCCTTCAGAGTAATCCGGTTAGTGGCAACCATTCATTGAATGGCACCTGTCCCTCATAGATCGGTGAATTATTAACAGGATTGAACCATCCTCGGTCTTGCTCAAGGGCTTGTCTGTGCGTTGACGCACTTACAGTCCCTCTCTAATTCCGATTGACGATTCAAAGATCCTTTCTCCGCTGGTGGCAGGGCGAAGCAATATGCCAACAACACTCAGGCGATTTGTTAGGCGAGTTTCCATTGCCCCCTTTTATTTGCGAGCTTTCCCGCACGAGGCTGCGGAAGTTTCCACAAAATTTGAGTGCTCAAACTGGAATTCTCGGCTAAGAATTGAGATTTCGATTCGGCATGCTGGTTGCTCGAGTAACAGTTGGGAACCCAAAGCTCGAGCGAGATGGAGCAACGGCTTGCTGCTCAGAATGCGGAGCCAGGGAGAAATGAGAGGCCGGACAACATGGCTAAAGATGATCGAGATATTCTGGAGCTGCTTAAGAAGAATTGGCTTTCATCGAGCAAGGCGGTTATGGACGCTCGGTCCGCACGCCGTGGTTACCTAAGTCGGCTTTTCAGGACTCCCTGACTTGCATCAACTATGCAGATCCCACTCATGCCCATCCTTGTAACGAATGCCATTTGCTGGATTTTGTGGACAGCGAGCAGCAGGGCCAACAGGTTCCTTGCCACTACATTCCTTTGAACGAAGCCGGCGAGACAATCGAAGACCTTGAGGCGCGGGATAATCAGAGCGCACCTGGAGGCGACACTCAAACAGTGGATGCGGGCCAGGATTAACGAGATTGAAGCTGCACGAGCGACTGCTGGACGCTTTGCATAATAGTCGTGCCGCGACCAAATGCAACGCGCCGAGACCGATCATTGTTTTGTTGCCAACCTCTATTCGGTCAGCACTTGGTGAACGAATGAGACCGCAATGGATCCTTCGCCAACTGCGGAAGCTACGCGTTTGATATTCCCTCCCGAACGTCTCCAACCGCGAAAACGCCAGGCAAGCTTGTTTCAAGTAGAAACGGCGGCCGCGCGAGCGGCCAATGTGCGGCAGCCAACTCCTCCGACGAAAGATCAGATCCGGTCTTGATAAATCCCTGGGGATCAAGCGCAAGACATCCCTGGAGCCAGTGTGAATTTGGAACGGCGCCAGTCATCGAAAAAACGTGACCGATGTCGTGAATCTCGACCTTTCCCGTGAGATTGTCCCGCCACACGACACGCTCGAGATGGTCGCCTCCCTCCAGCGCCGTGATTTCCGTTTGAACCAGCAGCTCAATTTTAGGATTCTCCTCAATCCGCCGAATCAAATATCGCGACATGCTCTCCGCTAATCCGCCCGACCGAACCAGCACGTAAACTCGTCTAGCAGTTTGAGCGAGGAAAACCGCGGCCTGGCCGGCGGAGTTGCCTCCTCCTACCACAACCCACCTCTTCACCCCACACAACTGGGCCTCAAGATGAGTAGCGCCGTAATAAACACCGGCGCCTTCAAACTGCGACAGGTTTGCTGAGTGGTAGTTTGCGATATTGCGCTCCGCTCGCAATGACTACCGCGCGCGCCGGTACTCGTTGATCCTCGCTCATCTCAATTGCGTAAGGCTTGCGCTCGCAGGCCAAACGTTTGGCATCCTTCGCGATTAGCATTTGCGCGCCAAATTTCTGGGCCTGCGTGTAGGCACGTCCGGCCAGGTCCTGGCCTGATATGCCAGTTGGGAAACCGAGATAGTTTTCGATCTTCGAACTTGAACCAGCTTGCCCTCCCGGAGAGTTCGATTCCAACACGAGCACATCGAGACCTTCAGAAGCTGCGTAGACCGCAGCGGCCAACCCAGCGGGACCGGCCCCTACAATGACCAGGTCGCGTACGTGCGTTTGATCGATTCCCTCGTTGAATCCGAGGCAGCTGGCGATCTCCTGGTTGGTTGGGTTACGGAGCACCGCCTCGCCGCGACAGATCACCACTGGCAGGTCACTCTCGCTGACGCTGAAACGATCCATCAGCTCCTGTACCTCGGCATCACGGTCAAGATCGATGTAGGAATAGGGGTGGCCATTGCGGGTCAAAAATTCTTTGATGTGCAGCGTCTCAAGAGAATGAATTGATCCGATCAGTACGACATTCCCGATACCACGCGTTATCAGCTCTAACCTTCTGAGTATGAAGGCACGCAAAAAAATGTCGCTCAGTTCGCTGTCAGTTTGAATCAGCGACAACAATTGCTCGCGTCCGATTTCAATTACCTCACTCGGTTCAGCAGCGCCGTATCCGAACCAGTCCCCGGCGACCGGAAAGCACATTGAGTTCGCCCGTAAAGGCCCCTGGTGAAACAATTGCTACGGCTTCCTCCGTGTCTTCCAATGCCCTAAGGATTTTCAGATGACCAGTGATGACGATGAAGAAGTTACTGCTCTGGGCGTTTGCCTCGACCAAAGTTTCGCCAGCTTGCACCACTCTCAATTTACCCTGAGCAGCAACCCTTTCCTGTTGTGCAGCACTCAGGGTTGGAAACATCTGATCGGGCGCAGTACCAGGCATCGGTGATGCAGGTTGGATATCACTCATGAGTCTAGTGTCATGTCTCTAAAATTCCAGCACAAGAGTAGTCTATTTCTGAAGCCGTGGACCTCGGTCCCGGCGGGACCAAATGTTTATAGAACAACGACCCGTAACAAGTTCCTCGCTCCGCAGAAGCGAAACATTTGATTCCTAAAATCTGGATGAGACGATGTCTCGATAAGCTTACTGTAAGTCCGGACATTACAGAACTCCTGCCAGTTGGTTCTCGCAAGAGATCAGATTTCGACGACGTGAACAGTATCCAGACCTGTTGGCCCTCTGAAGATTTCCGTTCCAGGATTTGCGATCGTAGGGTTGAGGTAGAGGGTTATTGGTGGAACAGAGGAGGGTGGTCGGAACTCCTGGTCTCGGCATTGCGAAGGAGCAAAAGCTACCAGCCACAACGACGATCAGACGGTAATGATTGCGCTATGTTGAGGAAGCGTTCTTCATAGCCTCTGGCGTACAACTCGATGCTACGTTTAATTCTGCTAAAGAGCAGGCAGCGGAAGCCGTCCTCGGCGAAACGATCGCGAAGATACAGCATGGCATTGGTCTCGCCCCAGTATTCACGATCTTCCCAAATCTCGACGGGCGTAGCTCCCATCCTGCGTGCCAACTCCAGCAATTGTGGATCTTGGGCGTCACGGCCATTGCTCAAAAGAATTTGATTGTACTGAGGCATCAACTGGCTCTGAAGCTGATAGAGAACGGGGTCACCCTTGGCTGTCCGGTTTACGTGGCCGAACTCGTGGGCAATCTTGGTTGCCGCCAGAGTTTCGCCGCCGATCTTCCGGGTTGCTTCGCTGGCGAAGAGGGAATTCATCACGGGAAAATAAATTGGATTCGGAACACCCTCATCAAGCCGGCAACCCAGAGTAATGGTCGCGGCCACCAATTTTCCCTCGCGTTCCATTCATAACTACCGGTGTTTCCACCCTCGGGATTGTCGCGACTTATGACCAGGGTTAGGGTGAAGTTCGGATTGTTTTGATAGGAGGCCCATTACAGCCGGCCAGTTTCGGTGGCAAGAAACTCCTGCTTCCAACGCTGGTAACGAGCAGCGTATTTTTCTGGAATCTGCTCGCGAATTCCCCCGAAATGCCAGGATCGAGGTTCCCGTCCGACTTGGCTGAATTCGCAATGAAGCCGTGATACTCGGCGACTAAAGGAGGAAGAGACTGAGACGCGATGGCCACGGGTGCGTCCTCGACCTTTGGTTGGTGATAAGCAGTCCGGCCCGCAGGAGACAGAGGGAACGCAAGCGAGGCAAGCAAAATCGAAATAAACGCAACGCGTGTCCAACTGACCTGACCCATTTTGGCAACCCTCTTGCGTTAACGAAGTGACAAAAGGTATACGGGGTGTGTAATAAGGAGACGAGATTTTCTAAACCATCCACGTTGATTAGTCAACGTTTTCTAAACTGGGGTAGTGACGCAGAGAAGAACTTCAAACCAGATAAAGGTCGCGCCCTGCGTCCTCAACCACGAAACGTCTCAGAGTCGGCTCGATAATCTTCAACCTTAAATTGCCGGTGATCAAAGGAAGCCAAGGTTAACCCGAAGACAGGCGGCTTCAGGGACTGCTGACGCCAGGGTGATCCGATAGCGAGGTCCGAGACGTCCGGCGGCATTGGGGGCGCTACCGTAACTCCACATGTGCGAGATGTGCCGCCACGCAAAGGTTCGCGCGCAACTCATCCGAACCCGCGACCATTTCGCGCACTTGTTCGAGTGGCGCGTACCCATGCTTTCGATCAGTTGACCGTGCGTGGCGGAAGCTGATTGAGATGGGGCGCATAAATAATCAGTTCACCACCCGCTTCGATGATGCTGCCCAACTTATAACTTGCCTTGCCTCCGACCCATAGTTCATCGTAATGACGATCCAGCAGCGCGACCACCCGCTTGTACTTCCTGCCGATATGCTCGATGTGAACTTCGCTGCTGACCTTTGCGGCCCGGCGGAACGCTTCGTAAAGGTCTCCGGCAAAAAGCGCGTGTGTGCATAACCCTCGCGATTCCGCGTCGAAACCGACGTAAAAGAAATTACTTTGGCAGGCACGAATGCGGCGGCCGCTTCGATCACGCGCCGCGTCGGCGTTTCGATGCGTCCGATTACATTCTCGATTGTGGCCAGAGCGCCGAGCCAATGAGTCAGATGGGTTAGCTCAGGACCTGCGACTCCGGGGAAGAAATACTTGGCACCACCGGCAAAGCCCGCCACTTCGTGCGGCATCGTGGCGCCAAAGACTAAAACCGTGTCGTACCTACCGGGAGCGAGCAAGGCATTTAAGCGTACCGGTACTGATTCATTCATCAGTCCGTCCGTTAAGTCGGAAATCTGTGCGGCACTTAACTCGCCGATTGTTACCAACTCGTCGTCTCGGTCCCATCGATGATCGAAAATACTGCCGATATTGTCTGGAGAGATTTTGCTCCAGCCGATTTTGGAGCGCTTCTCGGCTTCATTCATCGGTCCGTGAGTACCCTGCGCAATCAAAGCGTCGAAACGTTCAATCTTTTTCTGCGCCAGCGTTTCCGCGGCAAAGGGCAGCAACTGATCCGTGTTGTCATCGCGGGTCTTATCAGGAACGATTGCGAGCACACGTTCGCCCGGCCCAATGTCCGCAAGTGCTTCGGTGACAATCGCGCGCAATTCTTCCGATGAGAGTGAAAGCGACGCCCCGCCGCGTCCGACTACAGTTTCCAGTGTTGCGCTGCTCATTGTTTTTTGAAAATCCGCTGTGCGGACTGATTCCGTCGGCGTTTTTGGTCAACGTCAATTATTGATTAACGCCGCTCGCCAGAAACCCGCCATCCACTACCAACACTTCGCCCGTGATAAAGCTGGCCGCATCGGAGGCCAGAAAGACCGCAGCGCCGGCCAACTCTTCAACTTTACCAAAGCGCTTCATCGGCGTGCGCAACAGAAACTCTCGACCTCGCTCGGTGCCGTCCAGCAACTTTTCATTCAGCGCGGTGCGAAATACTCCGGGGCAATCGCATTGACGTTCACGCCGCGCGCCGCCCATTCAATGGCGAGTGATTTTGTCAGCATAGCCACCGCGGCTTTGCTAGCCGAGTAGGCTGCGACTTCATACAGAGCGACGAAAGACGTAAGCGAGGCGATGTTTATGATGCGACCGTAGTTACGCTCGAGCATGTGCCGGCCAAAAACCTGACAGGCTCGCAGTGTTCCGGTCACGTTTGTGTCAAGGATATCAGCCCACTCTTCATCGCTGACCTCGAGAGTAGGGGTGCGTTTGGTCTTGCCCGCTGAATTGACGAGGATGTCGACCTTGCCGAAGTCGCTGATGCACTTGTTCAGGAGCTCGTCCAATGAAAGCCGATCGCTGACGTCTGAAACAACCTCCAACGAACGCCGGCCCAGCGTACGAATTTCAGCGGCGGCATCTTTCACCTGTTCAAGGCGCCGCGAACTAGGAACCACGCGTCGGCGCCGGCCTCTGCCAGGCCGCGAGCAATCGCCCGCCCAATGCCGGAAGTTCCGCCAATGACAACTGCTGTTCTTCCGCTTAAATCAAAAGCTCGATATGCCATATTTTATTTGAAGTGGACTAGCCGCAATTTATCACATCGGAGGTTGAAGACAATAAATACTTGACCTGCGACGCTCGTTCGGATTTAAACTGCCCACTCAAAACTCCTGGTGCATGTCATGTATTCCATGAAAATCATACAACCGTTGTTCAGCTCCTGCATCATCTCGCTTTGGCTAGTGGGAATGGTTTCGATAGCCAACGACCATGCGAGAATCGCCGCTCCGCGCGTGTTCATAATTGATGGAGGCAAACTGACGGAAACCAAGCCTCGCATTCAGTCGGGTGATCGATCTTTCGCTGCCGCTTTGGCGAAGCTCGAAACTGAGGCGCGCCGGGCTATGCAACAGAAGCCTTTATCGGTGGTTACCAAAGACCCAACGCCGCCAAGCGGCAACCTACTAATGTGCAATGCGCTGGAAAACAAAGGATAACGATGCGAATAGTCTCCTGCTTGCTTATTGCCGTACTCAGTCTCATTCAGCGCTCCTTTCAGAGCGCAGGACACGAAATCGCGGCCAAAGATCTACCACGACGGTTGGATAGATCTGAACAAGAATGGCCGGATGGATGTCTACGAAAATTCGGCCGCATCGATTGAGCGGCGAGTTGAAGATTTGCTTTCTCAGATGAACCTTGCAGAGAAGACCTGCCAGACAGCCACGCTCTACGGCTATAAACGCGTGCTACAGGATGAACTACCGACGCCAAAGTGGAAGAACGAGATCTGGAAAGACGGAATCGCAAACATCGATGAACATTTGAATGGCTGGGCCGCCGGCTCAAAGAGCGAGTATGCCACTGACATCAGGAAACACGTCTGGGCGATGAATGAAACCCAACGCTTCTTTGTGGAAGAGACACGCCTCGGAATACCCGTCGATTTTACCAATGAAGGATTACGCGGCGTAGCGTTTCCAATTGCTACCAGCTTCCCTTCGGAGTTGGGTGTGGGGAATACGTGGGATCCGGATTTGGTCCGCGAGATAGGACGCATCACCGGGCAGGAAGCGCGAGCGCTTGGTTACACCAACATCTATGCGCCAACACTGGATGTGTCTCGCGATCAACGGTGGGGACGAGTCGAGGATACTTACGGTGAAGATCCTTATCTGGCCTCGCGCCTGGGCGTCGAAATGGTGAAGGGTTTGCAGGAACACCACGCGGTAGCGTCAACCGCCAAACATTTTGCGGTTTACAGCGTAGGGAAAGGAGCGCGCGAAGGCGAAGCGCGTACCGATCCACAGGTATCTCCTCGCGAAGTCGAAAACATCCTGCTGCCTCCATTCAAAGCAGCAATCAAGGAAGCAGGATTGCTAGGTGTGATGAGTTCCTACAACGACTATGACAGCATTCCGGTTACGGGAAGCAAGTACTGGTTGACGGACAGGTTGAGAAATGATTTTGGCTTCAAGGGGTACGTGGTGTCGGATAGTGCCGCTGTGGAATACCTCTACAGGAAACACGGAGTGGCTGCAGACATGAAAGACGCAGTGCGACAGTCGATCGAAGCCGGTTTGAACGTGAAGACCAACTTTACTCCGCCGGACGATTTCATCCTGCCGCTGCGCGAGTTGGTAAAAGAAGGAAAGGTGTCAATGAAGACCCTTGACGATCGCGTTCGCGATGTCTTGCGCGTCAAGTTTCTGGTAGGCATCTTCGATCATCCTTATGTCGCCGACGCGGATGCCACGGCACGATTCGTAAACTCAACCGAACATCAGGCGGTGGCCTTGAGGGCAGCGCGTGAGAGCCTGGTGCTTCTGAAAAACGAGCGTAACGTACCGCCCTTGAGCAAACAGATTGCGTCCATCGCGGTCATCGGTCCAAACGCCGATGACGACAGCACGGCACAATATCGGTACGGACCTTCGGGGCTGAAAGGCATCACGGTACTGGAAGGGATCAAGAAGAAATTAGAGAGATCGCATCAAAGTTAACTATGCCAGAGGCTGCGAAATAACGAGCGCCAATTGGCCGGAAACGGAAATTCTGCCAGAGCCTTTGACCAGGGAAGAACAAGCAGCGATAGACAAAGCGGTCGAAGCGGCTAAACACTCTGATGTAGCGGTTGTGGTTTTAGGCGACTCAGGAAAGACCGTAGGCGAAAGTGCCTCGCGCACCAGTCTCGATTTGCCGGGCCACCAGTTGGAGTTGCTGCAGGCAGTTTATGCAGTCGGTAAACCTGTGATCGTCGTGCTCATCAACGGCCGGCCGATGAGTATCAACTGGGTGAACAAGTATGTGCCCGGAATTCTCGAGGCCTGGTTTCCCGGGGTGCAGGGGTGGCACGGCGATCGCCGATGTGTTGTTTGGCGATTACAACCCGGGCGGCAAGTTGACGATGACCTTCCCGGAAGACGGTTGGGCAAATCCCTTACAATTTTCCGACAAAACCAAACGCCCAATGGGAAGGCGAGAAGACCCGCGTTAATGGAGCGCTCTATTATTTTGGCCATGGGCTGAGTTACACGACCTTTGCTTATAGCAATCTCTCAAGATCAGTCCGACGTCCGCCGGACCACCTGTATCTTCCCGATCTTCAGGGAGGACTTTTTCTCCACACAATATCGACGTCAGCTTCGAGGTAAAGAACACTGGCTCGCGGGAAGGCGACGAGATTGCCCAGCTTTATACTCGGCAGCTTGTGACCAGCGCTTACAACCTACGAAAAAGAACTTGCGCCAGTTTGTGCGGGTACATCTGCAGCCGGGCGAGACCAGGGCAAGTTAACTTCTCCCTGGGTCCTGATCAACTTTCTCTCTGGAATCGCGATATGCATTTTGTTGTTGAGCCAGGAACGGTGCGGGTGATGATTGGATCTTCTTCCGAAGACTATTCGTTTGACTGGTGAATTTGCAATTCTTCGTTAATCGAATTGGGTTTTCAGCAAACAATCGCCACAGAGACACAGAGAACACAGAGGGAACACAGAGAATTTCAAATTAGGACCAAAACCGCAATTTAGCTTAACTGAGTTCGGCACCGCTTGCGTTGTCTCGGTGCTTTTGAGGGAGGGTTCATTGATGCTGCGATTGCTTACTGCCTTTGTATCTCGTGATGGTCGCGACTACGTTCGTCGCGGCGCAATCATCAGCGACACCAGCGCCTGTCACGGCAGATCCCTGTGCCGTGACGAAAGCCCAGCTAACTCAGCGGGAAACCAACTCAAGGATTGGCCGGCCCTGGTGCGATACCATGATGCGAACAGCAAAGTCGCGCGCCCCAGCCAAGGATGAGCAGCGCGTTGTATTCATGGGAGACTCGATCACCGATAGCTGGGACGATCCAAAATATCGGCGGGATTCTTTCCTGGCAAACCCTACATCGACCGTGGCATCAGCGGACAGACCACGCCGCAGATGTTGATTAGATTTCGTGCTGACGTCATTGCACTGAAACCGAAAGTGGTTGTGATCCTTGCCGGCACCAACGACATCGCAGGAAACACCGGACCGATGTCGCTCGAGGCTATCGAGGACAATCTTATCTCAATGAGTGAGTTAGCTCGCGCCAACAAGATTCGCGTGGTGCTGTCTTCGGTTATGCCAATCAGCGATTATGAGCAGACGAAAGAAGGGAAGCCAATTACTCAATCCGTGCGGAGGCCACCAGCGCAGATCAAAGCGCTCAACGACTGGCTGCGAAAATACGCAGCCGATAGCCACGCGATATATTTGGACTACTATCTGCGATGGCCGACGACAAGGGATTTCTAAGGATGAACTAAGCGACGACGGCTTGCACCCAAACCAAAAGGGTACGACGTCATGGCACCGCTGGCGGAGCATGCCATCAGTTTGGCTCTAAAGCACCAGTGATCTGCCGCAACCGCGAGCCCACGAGCGGTTCTTACCAGCGATGGGGGCGTAAAAGAACTTTCACATCGAATAAAAACGCTTGACAGAAATCTGAACCAGGCATATTTTGTTCGCGCTTCGAACAATATCTGCTTCAGATCGATGCGCAAAATCAACACTCGAGATTTCCGGGTTGCAACCCGCACCACGTCGCGTGACATAAACCAGGCGCATTGCTCTCAATGTAATCAGGGAGCATCAACCCATTTCTCGTGCGGACCTGGCCCGGCATTTGAATATTACCCGAGGAGTCGTCAGTACTCTGGTGCAGGAGTTAATTGCGCAGGGAGTGATCTACGAAGGTGCTACTGGCGAGACCGCGCGGGGACGCAAGCCAACCTTTCTGCATATTAGAACCCACGATCGTCTGGCGATCGCGGTCGATGTCCGTTTCAGCAAAACCTATCTGATGCTTTGTGATTTCTCTGGTACGACAGCTTGCGCTCGAAGCTCACGACACCATTTTCGAGTGTCCCGGAATTCATCAAGGATCTAGTCGGCGGCGAATTCGCAGAATGCTGAAAACACACGGCGTAAAGGCCAACTTGCGAAGGTATCGGCGCTTGTCGTCCCCGGCATGGTAGATCAACGCACCGGCCTGATTCTGAATGCACCGGCACTGGGTTGGCGCGGCGTGGCCATACGAGACCAGCTGGCGGCCGCGACGGGTCTGCCGGTGCAAATCGAGAATTCGGGGCGTGCCTGCTCACTAGCTCAACTTTGGTTGGAACGCGGGGACGCAACCGGTCCGAATAGTTTTGTTTTCATCAGTGTCTCTGACGGTGTGGGCGTCGGCATGGTGGCCAATGGCGAGCTGGTGCGCGGCCACGATAACATCGCCGGTGAATTTGGGCACATGCCGCTAAACCTGGATGGCCCGCGATGCATGTGCGGCGCTTCCGGCTGCTGGGAAGCCTACATTTCCAATCTCGCTACCCTCTCTCGTTATTTTGGGTGGAATTTGTCCAAACTCAGTCCAAACAGCCTGCGCGATGCCGAACAGAGCTCTTTCACGGTTCTCGATCTGATCGCGCGCGCGCGCGGCGGTGACGCCAAGGCGACTGACGGCGATCCAGGCCACTGCTCGCTTCCTCGGCCTCGGGTTGGGAACGATCGTTAACATCGTTAATCCAGACTGCATTTATGTAGCCGGTGAGATCACCACCGCGTGGGATCTGATCGAAGGCACCGTGCGTCGAGGCGCTGGCCGAGCGGGCGTTGACCGAAAGCGCCGCGCGCACGCCGTTGCGCGTGAGCGTCACGCAGGAGTCATCCCGACTGAAGGGCGCAGCGGCACTGATTGCAGCGCCAAGCTTTGCGGCGCCACGAGTCGCCTAGTAGTTGAAGAATCGATTTGGCCAAGCAGGACCAAGGGTGCGCAGCTTTAAAGAGCAAACCGGATCGCCATCGACTAATGGCCACGTTGCCTTGCGGGTTTCGAATTTCTCATTGGAGGTCGCTGACATGCTAAGCGTAAGGAACTTTGGTTTACGGAAGATCCAAGTTTGCTGCCCTCGCACTGCTGCTCGCCATTCCCCTGGCAGTCGTCGCGCAAGTCACAACCGCTACTATCGTCGGTACCATCACGGATCCGGGCGGCGCCATTATGCCCGGCGCCCAGGTCACCGCGCGCAATCTCGACACCGGTCTGACCCGCACCGTTACCTCCGGCGAGGACGGCAGCTACCGAGTTGAATTTCTTCCGGTAGGACACTACGCCCTCGAGGTCACTACCTCCGGCTTCAAGAGGCCTACCTTAGCGACATCGTTCTGCAGGTCAACGACACCACGCGCGTGGATGTTGCCCTCACGGTGGGGCAGGTCACCGAGACCGTGACCGTCACCGAGACGCCAGCCACGATCAACACCAGCACCGCCGAGATCGGGACAACCATTCAGGCAGCCGATATCGCGAGTCTTCCGCTGGTTGAGCGCAATGTTTTCACGCTGCTGGATCTGACACCCGGCGTGCAGTCTAACAATAATGGGGTAGCCACCGCGTCCACCGGCACAAGTACGTTCATCCTTGGTTATCCGGAACAGCGAACACTGATCAACGGCGGCACCGACGGCGGCACCGGCTCAGTGAACTACTATCTGGACGGCGGCATCAACATGACCAACCTGCGCAACACCGGTAACATTTTGCCCAACCCGGATGCCATCCAGGAATTCCGGGTTCAGACCAACAGCTACAACGCGGAGTATGGCCGTTATGCCAGCGGCATCATCAACGTGATCACTAAGAACGGCACCAACCAGTTCCACGGGTCGCTCTTCGAGTTCGTCCGCAACACTGTGTTCAATGCCAATGACTGGGGCTCGCAACTGGCCCGCGCGCCCTTTCATCGCAACCAGTTCGGCGCCACGCTCGGCGGCCCCATCAAGCAAGACAAGGCCTTCTTCTTCTTCTCCTACTCGGGACTGCGCCAGATAACGAGCTCATTTCTGAGCGGCGCCCGCGTTCCCACTGCCCTGGAACGCGCCGGCAATTTTACTGCCTCTGCAACCAAACCGACCGATCCTGCCACTAACGCGGCCCTTCGTCTGCAACGGAGTGACGAATGTAATTTGCCCTAACCGAATTGATCCGGTCGCGAGGAAGATCATCGATACCTACATTCCCCTGTCCAACGTTACCCTCAGCAATGGCAACGCAGGATGGCAGGGCAATATTCCCACCCCATTTAACTTCAACGAGTATCTGGGAAAGATGGACTACCAGCTCAACGCCGCTCACCGTTTGAGTGTAAGTTACTTTAATACCGGAGGAACCAGCACCACGAAGGGGGCAGCCCCAACGTGCCCTGGAGCGTCCAGGATTCCACGTGGCGGCAGCATAGTGTCAACGCCAGCGACGTTTGGGTCATAAGCCCAGATAAGGTCAATCAGGTCTGGTTGACTTTCTCTCGGAATTTTGGCGGCCGTATAAACAGCCCCGCGACCTCGCTCACCGATCTGGGTTCATTGTTCACGATCCAGGGCACGCCGAATTTGCCGCAGATTACCGTCACGGGATACTTTACCCTGGGACAACAAATCGGCGGCCCGGTGGCCGGCACTAACTTCTACTCCGCACGCGACGTTTTCAGTTGGATCAAGGGCAATCACTCGCTCAAGTTGGGCGGAGAGATCTCGCTCAACAAGGACATCCAGCAGACACTGCTTAACAACTACGGGGTTTTCACCTTCAATGCAGGTTCAACGGCAAGGGTGGCTGGCCCAGGTGTGACAGCCGCGGCGGGTAACGCGTTTGCCGATTTCCTGATCGGTATACCGAGCGCGGTCTCGCAGGACGCCCCCGTGACGGGTTACACCAATAGCTGGTACACGGCGCTCTTCGCGCAGGACGACTACCGCGTGCGCCCGCGCCTGACCCTAAACCTCGGTCTGCGCTATGACATTCAGACGCCACCCACCGACCCGTTCAACCGCGTGGTCAACTATGTCCCCGGCCAGAAGTCTACCGTCAACCCGACTGGCGCCGGTCGGGGCGCTGTTCTTCGGTGATCCCAGGTGTGGAACGCGGTGGCATCCCGACTAGCTATACCCATTTTTCGCCGCGCCTCGGCTTTGCGTGGGACATATTCGGCAATGGAAAGACGTCGCTCCGTGGTGCGTTCGGCATGTTTTACGGCAGCATCTCAGGCAACGAGTGGAACACCATGACCAACTTCCAGCCATTCTCCACGCGATTGACCTTTACCAATATCAATCAAAAGACAAATGCGGCCGGGGTACCTCTGGGAGCTTCGCTGAGCAATCCCTACAACGCCTTCGTGGGTGGCAATCCCTTCCCCTACCAGGGGACATTCGCCACTGGTGGCGGCCTCTTCCCGGTGGCAACGGATTTCAAGTGGCCGCGCACGTATCAGATGAACGTTTCTATACAGCGTCAGCTGACTAGAGACCATAGTCGTCGGAGCGGCGTATGTTGGGACGGAGAGCCGCAACCTGCCGTTTGCTCGTGACGTCAATTACCCGGTCCTGACACCGACTGCCACGAGTGCCGGAGCGAACATACTTGCACGGCGGCCCAACCCGCTGTTCGGCGCCGTACTCCTGCTTCAGTCGGACCAGAGCGCCAATTACCATGGGCTGCAGCTGACCACCGCCATGCGTATGAACCACCACGTTTCGTTTAACGCCTTCTACACCTTTCAGCAAGACCCTTAGCAGTGTAGAGCTTTACAACAGCACGACTCAGGGATTGGCACAGAACTACAGCAATCTTTCTGAAGATAAGGGCGCAGGCGATACGGACCAGCGACACATCTTCAGCATGAGCTTGAACTTCAAGCCTGATTTCTACTCGGGCAGAATCGGGTCGCACGTGGGCTTATCAACGGCTGGAGCATCTCGCCTATCATCAAGATGCGCAGCGGACTTCCGTTCACTATCACTAACGGCAACGTCGACGCCAACCTTGATGGTGTCAACACGGACCGGGCGCGGTTGATAGGCGATCCACATCTTGCCCATCCGACGGCGGCAATGTGGTTCAACACGGCAGCCTTTGCCCAGAACAGGGTCGTGACCGGTGTTGCCACCGAGGGCAACTCGGCCCGCAACCTTCTCTACGGGCCGAGTTATCACGTCGTCGATCTGGCTGTCACTCGTGACATTCGTTTGGGCGAAAGATACAAAGTCAGCCTCCGCGCCGAGGGTACCAATGTTTTCAACCTGGTGAACCTCGGGCAGCCGGGCAACTCCGTTCCTGCTGCGGGCTCGACGTCAGCAACCTTTGGCGTGATTACAAGCGCTTCGTCGATGCGTAAGCTCCAGTTCGGCGCGCGTTTTACCTTCTGACACGGTTCTCTTGACAGGGTCGGAAACTCCGAGAAGGTTACCACCAATGTCCGGGACGATAAGGTGCCACGATTTCCGTGGCACCTACCACGTTTACTCCTAAGCGACCGATGACCGCAGTCAGGACATGCTGGACGTACAACCAATTGACAGCGACTGCGACCGAGGCCGGGTTCAAGCTTCGCGGACTGCGATGGTGGATCGTCGGACTAATCTTTCTCGCGACCCTCATCAATTACATCGATCGCTTGACTATCTCGGTACTGGCCCCGGTGATCACTCACGATCTTGGGCTCACCAACACTGAATTTGGCGGCATCCTTACCTGGTTTCTTCTGGCTTACACGATTAGCCAGAGCCTTTCCGGAAAGCTTTACGATCGCGTCGGCACCAAACGGGGCTTTGTCTGTTCGATCGTGCTTTGGTCCATCGCCGCGATGGCGCATGCGTTCGCACGCGGTTTGGCCAGTCTCAGCGTTTTTCGTTTTATCCTCGGACTCGGTGAGGCCGGCAACTGGCCCGGTGCTGCCAAGACTGTGGCCGAGTGGTTTCCGATTCGCGAGCGTGCTTTTGGGATGGCCATCTTCAATAGTGGAGCCGCTATTGGTTCCGTGGTTGCGCCCCGTTGATCGTTTGGCTGAGTCTGACCCATGGGTGGCAAACGACATTTATCGTGACTGGATCGTTTGGCTTTGCCTGGTTGGTATTGTGGCTTCTCTTTACGAGACACCAGATCGCCATAAGTGGTTGGGCGAGGACGAACGCCAATTGATCCGTGACGGACAGCTAGAGGAAGGTGTGGCAGGTGCAGTCGCAATAGAGCCGGCGGCGGCGCTCGGATGGCGAGAGCTGCTGCGCTATCGGCAGGTCTGGGCCATTGTCCTGGCGCGGTTTCTGACCGACCCAATCTGGTGGCTCTACATCACCTGGTTGCCGAAGTATCTCGCCGATGCGCGAGGCTTCTCTCTTCTCAAGATCGGCCTTTTCGCCTGGGTGCCTTATGTCGCCGCTGATGCCGGCAGCCTCTCAGGCGGCTGGTTGTCCGGATACTTAATCGCCCATGGCTGGAGTGTGGATCGTGCACGAAAGGTAGTAATTCTGATAGCTGGATTGTTGATGCCCGCCGGAATTTTTGCGGCCTTTGCGCACGATGCAATGGTCGCGCTGGTATTGATCGGCGTTGTGCTCTTCGGATTTCAGGTTTGGATCAACAACGTGCAGACCCTGCCGAGCGATTTCTTTTCCGACAAAGCGGTTGGCTCCGTCGCGGGCCTGGGTGGAACCGGCGCGGGCATTGGCTCGATGATTTTTATTTTCAGTACGGGCTGGGTAGTGGACCACTTTTCATACGTGCCGGTATTGGTCGCTGCTGGTTTGCTCGCGCCCATTGGGACCCTGGTTCTATTTGCGCTATCCGGTCGCATCGAGCGCGTAGCCCTAAAGCCGCAGCTAATACCTGCCTCTAGCTGATGAGTGTCCGAGGATTAAGTAATGAGTGATTCTTTTGACCTGAAGGGAAAGGTGGCGTTGGTTACCGGTGCGTCATCGGGAATAGGCCGGGCCACTGCCGAGGCTCTGGCCGCGAGTGGGGCGGGAGTGGCCATCAATTTTCATCGCAACGAAGCGGGAGCCGAAGCGGCGCGCGCGCAAATAGTTAGTGGAGGAGGAAGGGCAATCATCGTCCAGGGGGACGTTACCCAAGCTAGCGAGGTTAAGTCGCTGGTCGCACAAACCGTCGCTGAATTCGGACCCATCGACATACTGGTTAACAATGCCGGATCGTTAGTTGAACGTCTGAAGATTCTGGAGCTAACCGAAGAGCGTTGGGACGAGGTCATCGATCTAAATCTCAAGAGCGCTTTTCTTTGCTGCCGAGCGGTGGCAGCTTCAATGATGGAGCGCAAGGCGGGAGCAATCATTAACGTCTCTTCGATCGCCGGGCGCAATGGCGGGGCGCTCGGCTCGATCCATTACTCGACGGCGAAGGGCGGCTTGATCACTTTTACCAAAGGTTGGCCAAGGAACTGGCGCCTTTTGGGGTGCGCGTCAATGCCGTCTCCCCGGGAGTGATTGACACCCGATACCACGAACAGTTTTCGTCGCCGGAGATGATGAAAACATATGCGGGCATGATTCCGTTGGGCAGAGTCGGCACGCCGGCCGAGGTTGCCAAAGTTATTTGCTTCCTGGCCGCAGACGCAGCCAGCTATCTTGCCGGCGAGACTATTGAGATCAATGGCGGCATGTTCATGGATTGATAAGCAGCAGTTCTCTGTGTCTCCTCAGTGTTCTCTGTGTCTCTGTGGTGAGGTTTTCTGAGTGTTAATTCACCACGGAGGCGGAGAACTCACAGAGGTGGCACAGAGGCTTGAGGTTGTCCGAGAACAATGATCATTTGGGGTCAGACAAACAGATATGGGTCGCGCTTGCTGGTGATCGCGCTGGTGACGCTGGCTATTGCGTTGCCCCTGTTCGCTCAGGATGCGCCCGAGTTGGAGCAGGAGCGGACTACAAGCAAGAAGCTCAAAGGCGAGCATCCGCTGCTTGCGTTGATGCGAACGCGCAAGTCTGCTCTGCGTCCTGAGTTGTTGGGTACGCATCCGCGTGTTTACGTCACCAATAGAGAACTCGACGACCTGCGGCAACGCGCTCGCAGTTCCCACCGCGAATTGTGGCAGCGAGCGATCAGTAGAGTACGGGCACTCGCCGCCGACCCGCCACCACCGCCGGCTGAGAAACGACGCCAGCAGAATGATGTCGGCATCGCCATCGCGGAGGCGGCGTTTGTTTACAAGATCGAAGGCGATAAGAAATATCTGGACGCCGCGCGCAAGTATATGGACGCAGCCGTTAGTTACGACATCTGGGGTTATGCGAACAACCAGCCGAACGTGGATCTGGCTGCGGGCCATCTGCTTTACGGTTTGGGTTGGGGATATGACTTGCTTTATCACGACCTCACTGAAAAGGAGCGGACGCGTTATCGCGAAAAGCTGATCAAACAAGCACGCCTCATGGCTGATTATTTCAAGCCGAAGCCGGGCCGCACTTTCGCCTACAGTCAAAATCACACGTTCATTCCCATCACTGGCTTAGGCGTCGCTGCGTATGCGCTTTACGACGAGACACCCGAAGCGCCAGCCTGGGCCAGCCTAACGCGCGCAATTTACGATCGCGTGTTGGCGACGTATTCGGAGGACGGTTATTACTACGAAGGCTTTGAATACTGGATCTTCTCGACCCCTGGCTGGTCCATTACCTCGACGCGCACGCACATGCCACCGGCGAAGACCTTTATGATCGTCCCGGCTTTCGTCTGATGCATCAGTACGTCGCACACTCCATGCTGCCAGGTGGCAATTACGTCTTTGATTTTGGCGATATCTTCGAAGGTCCGCTGACCCGCGCCGGCAAAGGAGAAGAGTATCCGCGTACGCATCCGCAAGGACATTTCCATACAAATTACAATCTGGCTCTATCGCCTGGCGCAACGCTTTCAAAGCGGCGAAGCTCAAGGCGTGGCTGAGTGGCTGAAGCGGCTCGATCAAGTTAACGCGGAAGATTTTGGTCGCTGGTTTGGTTTGACCCGAACCTCAAACCCGTGGCGATCGAGAAGCAAGCGACTGGCATTACTTTCCAGACCATGATGTTTTCTACTGGCGCAGCGATTGGTCAAAAGAGGCGACCGCCTTTGCCTTTAAGTGTGGCCCGCCGGAAGGGCCACCATACAGCAGACTTACTGCAACAGTTTCCCGACTGGCGTTTGTCATCCGGCCACGCGCATCCAGATGCGAACAGCTTTATCATTTTTGCGCGTGGTGAATATCTGACCGGAGACACCGGCTACGCCGGCCTGCCCATGACTGAGCATCACAATACTTTGCTGGTCAATGGCAAGGGCCAGGCAAAGGAGGGCGACGGCCACGACGTGTTTGAAGCAGTATCCTACGAACTCCTGAATCGCATACGGATCAACGAAGTAAAGGTCGAGCAAAACCGAGTCATTGTGCGTGGCGACGCGACTGCTGCCTATGAGCCAGAACTGGGTTTGAAGAAGTTTGTGCGAGAGTTCGTCTACAGATCCGCTGCCGGCTTCACCGTCTCTGACGAAGTGGAAACGACAAAGCCCGCGGTCCTGACTTTCCTGCTGCACGCTGACAACCGCATCGAGAGAGAAACAGGCAGTCGGTTCAGTATTAAAGCGGGCGGAGTGAAACTGCTGATCGATCCAGCAATCGAAGAGTCGAATCAGCACGCGTCGAAAAAATCCAGAGCTTGGTCGAACCGAACACGCTGACGGCCCCGGGTCCTCCCGGCGCGGTTGATAAGGGTGAACTTCAGGAGCGCGGGCAGAAGCTTTTGCTTTCCACTCCTGCACCGACGACACGGGCGCGTTTCGTGCTGCGATTGAGGATTGAAGAATAGGTGGCGGATGGCTGCGTCCTAATTTTGAAAACGATGCTCTGGCTCCAGAGGAGCCAAATGTTTATAGACTTCGCAGCTAACCACTGTTTAGCGCTCCAGCGGAGCGCAATGTTCTGATGGATGGTTATGTCGAACCATATATTTCGCTCCGCTGGAGCGAAGAGCCCTACGGACCGGAGGAGTCTATAAACATTCGGTCCCTCCGGGACCCAGTGATTTGGTCCAGCACAAGAAGATGAGCAAATACATTCTGATCATCCTGTTATTAGTGGGCAGCCTGCTTTGGAGCGCCAGGCCGGCCGTCGCCGCACCGCGAATCAAGGTTCTGAAGTTGTCGATCACCAACCCTACAGACGAAACGCGGGCCCACGAAAACATCGTCGTCAATGTCGCGGATTTGAAACGCATTGCACCGGATTTCAAGGCCGGCGACGCAATCGTAACTACCAGCGACGCCGCCACGCTCGAAGAGGACGCCCGGACTTTGCAAACGATCGAGTTGCCCTCGCAGGCCGACGACCTCGACGGGGATAACAAGTACGACGAGTTGGTATTTCAAATCGAACTGAAACCAAAGCAGACGCGCATCGTCACGATTGCCTATGGCGACACGGCCACCATGCAACGCTTGCGCAGTGACTATCCCAGGCGCACGGCCGCCAGGTTCACCATGAAGTTCGACGGCCTCGCGTGGGAATCAGAAGCCTCAGCGTGGCGAATCTATTTTGACAAGCGCAACGCGATCGATATGTTCGGCAAACGCCGGCCCGGGCTTTATCTCGAGATGTTTGGTGCGCCAGAGTATGTCTACCATTGGGAGTCGCCGCTGGGACGCGATATTTATCGGATCGGCGATGCCATCGGGATCGGTTCGGTCGCCGCTCTCGTCGACGGCAAAGTGGTAAAAGTTTCCGATGTGGCAGAACGCAAGTGGCGAATCATCAGCGCCGGCCCGGTGCGGGTGATTGTCGAGCTAACCTATAAAGGATGGAAAGTCGGCGGCCGCGAAATAAATCTCACCAGCCGCATGACGCAATGGGCAGGCAAGCACGGCTTTGAGCATCGCATTACAGCGGATGGCGCGAACGGTTTGACTTTAGTGACCGGAGTCGTGCGCCATCCAGGGTTGCAAGAGAAAACGTTCGCCCCGACGGCGACCGAACCCGCCTTGGCGCGGCTTTGGTGGGGACCACAGGTTGAAGAAGAAGGACCACCAGCGACGGCGATTCATAATCTTCCCGATCAGAACCTGGGGTTGGCGATAATCGCAACGGGCGCGGAAAGCAAAGTCCCCGGCGACGATCCGCTCAATCTGTTGGTCCAACCGCAGTTCACCAATGGCCAGGCCAGCTGGTATGTGCTTGGCCTGTGGGACCAGGAAAACAGCGATAATCTGCTGACGACTGCAGGCGGCGCTGAGAATAAAGCTCGCCAGGGCTCGTTGGTTTTGGCACCGAACGCGCCGGTGACGTTTGCTGCTTTTGTTGATCTTGTGCGCCAGACGATGCGACGCGTTACTCAGCCGGCGCGGGTCGAGATTCTCTCGCGAGAAGCGGTGGCGCAATCAGCCCCGCCGGACACGCTGCGACCCGCTCGCACGAAGACCTACACCGAAGCGATCGATCTCTTAAAACAATCGGCTGAACGCACGGCGACAAAATGGGAACCAATCGTTTCACGCACTCCTGCGGCCCAGTTGACCCGCGATCAGGGACTCGGCTTTTTCAGTGAAGGTGAGAATCAAACCGGCGAATGGAAAGAGCAGAAGGGCTTCTATTGGACCGGAAGCTTCTGGGTCGGCGAGTTATGGCTGCTCTACGAGAAAACAAAAGACGAACGCTTCCGCCGCTGGGCGGAACTTTGGAACGCGACGCTACTCGGCAAAGAGATGACTGAGAACCACGACACGGGTTTTCTCAACTACTATTCATCCGTGTTTGGTTATCGTTTGACGAAGGCGCCGCAATATCGCGAAGGGGGTTGCGCGGGGCCGAACGTTTGAAGCAACTCTACAATCCCACGACTGAGTTGGTGGCGGCGTGGGAAGTGGGCGGCGACGACACCATCATCGATACGATGATGAACCTGCAAATCTGGTGGTGGGCGACTCGAGAAACGAACGACCCGCAGTGGCGCGCGTTGGGCTTGAAGCACGCGCTCAAAGCGGCCGACTGGCTGGTGCGCGCAGACGGCTCAGTGGCTCAGTCAGTACATTACAACCCGGGCGACAATCGACAGGAGTTCACCTGCGACGAACCCGACAACGGCCGTGAAGGTTCCCAACAACGTTCGTCCCGGAGAGAGAGTTTTCACGCACACTCATCAGGGCTTTGCGGCGGACACCACCTGGTCGCGCGGCGCAGCCTGGGCCCTGTATGGCTTTTCGGTAGCTGCGGCCGAAACTAAAGATCCGCGAATGCTGACGACGGCAGAAAAGATAGCCCGATACGTTCTCGATCAGTCTGCCTGAAGATGGCGTCGCCTGGTACGACTTCGTTGACGAGGGCGTCCACTTTCGGAATCGCGATACCGCCGGCCGCGGCGATCATGGCGGGCGGCTTACTGCGTCTGTCTGAATTGACTAGGACAAGACAAGCGCGGCTGAGTATCGCCGCGAAGGTGAGCGGATCGTGCAGTCACTAATCGATCGCTATTTGACGCCGGTGAGCGCTGACGACGGACGCCGCCGGGTGTTTTGCGACACGGATCGGTTACGCGTCCCAACGACGTCTCGCTCGTCTACGGACATTATTATTTGCTCGAGGATTTGCTTTGGCTTGACGAGCATAAAAGCAAGTAGGCAGTAAGGAGTAGGCGGTAAAGCAGAAAGACGGGCGGTAGCCAGTAATGGAAGGTAGTGTCGCAGTTCGAACTAAACTTGGTGTCGTTTGTGTTCTGTGTCTTCGTGTTGCGCAATCGGCTACAAAGATTCACCACAGAGACACAGAGGCCACGAACGGATTCACAGAGCAAAGGAAGAATTAAGACACCACCTCATGGATGACTGGATTAACAGAAAGAGGCCAATTATGAGTACGCAACTGAAAGAGAAAAATGATCAATTGATATTTCGGAATACCAATAAACAGAAAGGCCGGCACACCTCGGTCACACCGGCGAACAGCGCTATGAAGTACCTGGTGTACGGTCGCGTCATACTCGACCAGGAGTTACCCTCAGTGAAATTTTCAACCGGAGCTCTCGAGTCGGGGCTAATCTGCCTGGCAGGCGAATGCACCATCAAGGCAGATGGCCATTCAAACACGCTCGGCCAATACGATTCGATCTATTTACCGCGTGACACCAACGTCGAGATCACAACGGACACTTCAGTTGATCTGGCTGGAGTGTGCCGCTGAAGTCGAAAATAAATATCCGCTTCAGGTCGTAAGGTACGCAGATGTCGAGAAGGATGGCTCGCTCAGATTCAAAACCGGCGGCCCCTCGACTACTCGCACCGTCAACATAACGCTGGGAAAAATGTTGAAGCTGGGCGCATCCTCGCCGGCTTCACAACTTCCGAACCGGGCCACTGGACTAGTTGGCCGCCACATGAACACGCGGCGATCCTCGAGGAGCTATACGTTTATTACGACATGCCGGCGCCGTCCTTCGGCGTGCAATTTGTCTACACGAATCCGGATGAACCGGAGTTCGTCGGCATTGTGCGAGACGGCGACGCGGTGATTATGCCCAAAGGTTTTCATCCGAACGTTTCTGTGCCGGGCCATCCGATTAACTTCGTGTGGATGATGGCCGCACATCGCGAGGTTGAAGACCGGCAATTCGGAGTCGTGACTGTGCAACCTGGTTTTGATCAGGGGGCAGTGGACTCGAGGCGAGCCGGAAGTAGGCACTCACAGCCGCGTAGCGGCGCGATGTTTATCGACCGAAGTTATAGCTCCGTAGGAGCGCAATGCTCGGCCGTCCATAAACGGGCTTGAATATTTCAAACGTGACCAGGTGCTATAAACATTTCGTGCCTACGGCACTGAGATTCTTCATCGGAAGTTGGTAAGACATGAGAGTTAGCCACCTTGTAAAACTCGGGCTCTTTATTCTTGTTTCAACTGTCTCGGTTGCCGCACAACGTAAACCGTCCGAAGCAACCCGCCCGGTTGTCGTCATGCCGGCCCAATCTCTGAACGACCTGAAAGAAAACTAAAACCGGGCAACAAGACTGAGGAGCTGATCGACAGCGCCGGCATGGAGTTGCGCGTAGCGATACAACACGAGAACAACAAAACCGGCGCGGCGGCCGAATTGCACGACGCGTCGGACGATGTCTACTACGTGCTGGAAGGATCGGCGACGCTCGTGCTCGGCGGCAAACTCGACGCACCCAAAGAAGTCGAGCCCGGCGAATGGCGCAGTCCAAAAATCGTCGACGGCAAAACTTTTGAAATCAACAAAGGCGATCTGGTCGTGGTGCGCCGCGCGGCACGCCACACCAACGCAGCACCGCCAACAAAGAGTTCACCATGATCCTGATCAAGATTTGACGCTGAACCTCTGAAGCCGGGATCTCCGAAACCAACTTCGTTGAGCCAGAAACCATGAAGGAAGAAATCGTCGTCGCTGATGTAGACGCGTTGTCTGCGAGGTCCGTCGGTGACACGGGGCTGCAATCCGCGGCGGGTGCGAACGCCCCCGGCGGCGCTGCTGCAGTCCTGGAAAATGTGAATGCCCGTATCGGCCGTTACCGCTGGACGATCTGCGCATTGCTCTTCTTCGCTGCCACTATCAACTACGTTGACCGTCAGGTAATCGGCATTCTCAAGCCGACACTAAAGGCTGAACTCGGCTGGGATGAGATTGCCTACAGCAACATAGTCTTCTGGTTTCAGGCGGCCTATGCGTTGGGCTTCATATTCATGGGTCGCCTGATGGATCGCTTTGGCACGCGCAAAGGTTTTTCGTTCGCGGTTCTTTTCTGGAGTTTGGCGGCGATGGCCCACTCGTTGGCTAGTTCAGTCATGGGGTTCGGTGCGGCCCGGTTTGCGCTCGGTCTGGGTGAATCAGGAAATTTCCCGGCCTCAATAAAAACGGTAGCCGAGTGGTTTCCAAAGAAGGAACGCGCGCTGGCGACCGGTATTTTCAATGCCGGGACCAACGTGGGCGCGATCGTCACGCCGCTGACAGTGCCATGGGTCGCCCACCATCTGCGGCTGGCGCATGGCGTTCATTATCACAGGAGGGCTCGGCTTTCTCTGGCTCGTTGCGTGGCTCGCGCTCTATCGCAAACCGCATGAACATCCCAGCGTGAAAAGGCTGGAATTGGATCACATTAATTGCGATCCTGCTGAACCGGAAACGAAGATCCCATGGGTGCGACTCCTCCCTCATCGTCAAACCTGGGCCTTCGCCGTGGCTAAGTTCATGACCGATCCGGGTCTGGTGGTTTTATTTGTTCTGGATTCCCGGCTTCCTGCACGATCAATATCACGTTCCTGCCGACAGCATCACCAGTTTCGGCCTGCCTCTCGTGGTGATTCTATCTCGCGGCGGACGTGGGTAGCGTTGGCGGCGGCTGGCTTTCCTCGATGCTCATCAAGCGCGGGTGGACGATTAACGCCGCGCGTGAAACCGCCATGTTGGTTTGCGCCCTCTGCGTCGTACCGATCGTATTTGTTTCGCAGACCTCGAACATTTGGGTTGCTGTCGCCCTCATCGGACTGGCGGCGTCGGCGCACCAGGGCTGGTCGGCAAACGTCTTTACGATGACGTCCGATCTATTTCCGCGCCGCGCCGTGGGCTCTGTTGTAGGCATTGGGGGAATGGCAGGAGCGGTTGGCGGCATGTTAATCGCCAAGGTGGTCGGTTACGTGCTGCAGTGGACCGGCAGTTATCTACCTATTTTCATCATAGCGGGTTCAGCCTACTTGACTGCGCTATTGGTGGTACATCTGTTGGTTCCGCGGTTTGCTCCCGCGGGATTGAAAGAGAGGGAGCGGCTTGATCCTCGACGCGTTCAAACTCGAAGGCCAGGTCGCGCTGGTGACCGGCGCCTCAACCGGCCTCGGCGCGGCAATCGCGATCGCACTCGCTGAGGCTGGCGCTGATGTCGCTTGTCACGGCAACACCCACGCGCCCGACGCGACAGGCGAAGCCATCACGAAGCTGGGCCGTAAAGCCTTTGCTGTCGCCGGTGATCTGAGTGATCGCGCGACACCACAAACTTTGATGGAACAGACTGTCAATTACTTTGGCCGGCTCGATATTCTGGTCAACAACGCCGGCACGATTCGCCGCGCTCCCGCGACCGATTATTCGGAGGAAGATTGGGCGACGGTCATCGAAGTAAATCTATCCAGCGTTTTTCGGATGGCCCAGCTGGCGGGCCGGCACATGATCGCGCGGGGCGGCGGGAAAATTCTCAACATTGCTTCGCTACTTTCGTTTCAGGGCGGGATCACCGTGCCCGCCTATGCCGCTTCGAAGGGCGGCGTGGCGCAATTGACCAAGGCTCTGGCTAATGAATGGGCCGCGAAACACATTAACGTGAACGCGATTGCTCCGGGTTACATGCGCACTGACAACACGAGAGCCTTGCAACAGGACGAAACGCGCAACCGGCAGATACTCGAACGAATTCCAGCCGGACGTTGGGGCGAGCCTGTCGACCTTGCCGGTGCAGCCGTTTTTCTCTGTTCAGCGGCGAGCGACTATATCAACGGGCACGTGCTGGTGGTTGACGGTGGTTGGATGGGGCGGTGAGGGTAACGAGTTGTTGTAAGCGCTGAAGGCGCGAAATAAATAAGGTAAAAACAGTAGTGATTAAGTTTCGTCCAACACATTTCGCGCTTTCAGCGCTGGGGATCTTCAGCGTTCTACCTGGGCCGGTGGCCCAGGCTATTACATTTCGCGCCTTTGGCGCTTAGTGTGGTGCTAAATTCGAGCATCACACTCAATGCGCAACCGGCTCCCTCGTCGGAGTCTTCAAGTGTCGAAACGTCATCGTTCGACAAGGAAGTCACTGACTTTTTCACTCAGGAGATGACTGCGCATCTTAACCAGATCAAATCTACGACCCGGCGCCTGACAAAGTCTTTGGCGCCGGCACGACGGGCGAATACACCTGGGGCAGTTTTATGAACTCAGTCGGGGCTTTGGCCGCGTTGACTGAAAGAAGCAACCTCGGCGATCGCGATCTCGCCCGCGAGGTAGGCCAGGTTGGACTACCTCGAATACCGTTTGAAGGGAACGCGTTTCTCGCAATTGTACGGAGTGCTGGCGCTGCGGTATTTCGGCAAGGACCTGGACGCCAATCCAGTTTGGCAGAGTCTGAATGAGGAACAGCGCGGGCAGTGGCGGCGCTTCCTTGATGTTTCCGCCTTCTACGATCCGAAGACGCAACAAGTTATTAATCTCCCGGAAAACTATCTGGGTGTGGCAGCGCGCATCGCCAGTGCAAGTTATCAACTTGGCCTGTTGAAAGATCGAGCGTTGGTTGACGGTGTGATTACGCGGGCGGCCAGGCCTTTCCTTAACCGGGGTATTTATGCCGACGATGGTCCACCCACGGGTCGCTTCGATCGCTACTCAAATGAATACGCTCGCTTCGTCTGGGAGGCGGCGGAAGCCGCCGATCGGAAAGACATTCTCGACGCGGTCCGACCTTCGTTGAAAGAGCAGATGCGCCTGTGGTGGGACCTGGTGTTGCCTGACGGTTACGGGTATGCGTGGGGCCGCAGCATGGGTGTTGTTAGTTATATGGACACGCTCGAGATCGTCGGGTTTCTCGCGGCGCATCCGGAATTCCGTCCGGCGCCGCTAGCGGAATTAGCCAGTGCTTATTACCAGGCATGGCACTGGCTACGGCACGACTACAATGACAAGGCACATGTGCTTTCTGTTTTCGCATTCGGACGTGGCAACTATTCCTACATAACTCGCGATCGCGAATGGCAACAGACGATAAATTTCTTTGGCAAAGGCTCGCTGGCTCACGCCCGATTCATGCAAGCGATGCGCCGTGAAAACATCGTCCTGTTTTCGAATGAGATTAAAAGACCTGACCTGGCTCGATTTGTTTTCTTTCGTCAAGGTGATCGTCCGGCTGGAGTCTGGTTGGTGCGCCAGGGGCCAATCTATTTCACTCTGCCTATTACCACGGGCACAAAACCTGGCGTGGCTGATTACCTGCCGGCCCCGCATGGGCTGCCGGGATTCGATAATCCAGTTGAGCAGGTCTATCCCGCGATGGTGCCGTTTCTCGAACTGGCCGACGGACGCATAATCGCAACAACCGACGGCGCCGACGAGATCATGCCGGCGACCGACGGCAAATCATTGCGTGTGGTGTGGCGGCGCTGGGCCTTAATCGGAAGCAAAGCCGGACAGCTCGTCGATCCACACATCACCAGCGAAGTAGTCTGGCATCTGGAAGGATCTACGTTGACTCGTGATGAGACTCTCAAATCCTCCGAGCCAATCACAATCCGTCGTTGGTGGATAGCGGTTTCGTCGACCGCCGCGCACAATGAATCGTCGTTAAGCGACAGGCAGCGAATCGATCACTTTGCATTTGATCAGGATCGAATGAATCTTTCAATCAATGCCCGGGCGGACTGGTCGTTGAAAACATCTCTGCGGGCAACGGGGACACAGCTTTAGGGCGTGGGGCGCGGGGAGGGATTCCTCTGCATCTGGTTTATGAATCGCGGGACTTGCGTTTAGAACCCAACCGGCCTAACAGCTGGCATCTGGTTAGTGAGCTCCAGCAGGTCGCAAAACCGATCGAATAAAGGAACGATTTACGATGGAAGCCATCAAAGAATTGAAACCACAGCACACGGACTGGAGCAGTATTCCGGTCGAACAATTAGAGCCGGGCATTGAGCGACAAATGATCGTGGGTGAAAAACTGATGATTTGTCGCCTGCGCTTTGGGCCGAATATAGTAACTCCCGCGCATGGTCACCCGCACGAACAAATCACGCTTTATCGAGCGCGGCCGCGTGCTCTTTACAATTGGCGACAAGCAACGCATCGCCGAGCCCGGTGATGTGCTCCACTTTCCTTCGGGCACCTGGCATGGGGCGACGATGCTTGACGAGGAAGTAATCCTGATAGACATTTTCTCGCCAATTCGAGAAGACTTTTGACTTAGTAGCGTGAATGGAAGGAGCTCTGAACAAATTCCTTGAGTCTTAACATCAAATCCAAAGACAAGTGCCGCTGGGATCTCCTCAGCCTTGGCGAGGTGATGCTGCGGTTGGATCCCGGTGAAGGCCGCATCCATACGGCTCGCAACTTCCAGGTCTGGGAGGGTGGCGGCGAATACAACGTGGCCCGTGGTCTGAAGCGTTGTTTCGGGATGGAGACGAGCATAGTCACCGCGCTCGCAGAGAATCCAGTTGGACGGCTGGTACAGGACCTCATTTACCAGGGCGGCGTCGATCAGTCACACGTCAAATGGGTCGACTTTGATGGGGTGGGCCGCAGTGTCCGCAACGGTTTGAATTTTACCGAGCGCGGTTTTGGTCTACGGGCCGCCCTCGGCTGTTCCGATCGTGGCCACACAGCGGTTTCGCAACTGAAGGCCGGCGATATCGACTGGGAAAACATTTTCGGCGAGGAAGGTGTGCGCTGGTTTCATACGGGCGGAATTTTCTGCGCCCTGTCCGAAACAACGCCCGAGGTGGCCCACGAAGCAATGGTATCCGCCCGCAGACACGGAACGATCGTTTCGTATGATTTGAATTACCGAGCCTCCCTCTGGAAAGACATCGGCGGACCGTCGGGCGCGCGTAGAGTTAACCGGGATCTGGCGCCTTTGATAGACGTGATGCTGGGCAACGAAGAAGATTTCACCGCCGCATTGGGACTTGAAGTTGAGGGGTTGGACCTGAATCGACAACACGCAAAACTCGAGCCGGGTAACTTTCAGAAAATGATTGAGCGCGCTACTCACGAGTTTCCTAACTTTCAGGTTGTCGCCACCACCTTGCGACATGCTCGGACGGCCACACTTGAACGATTGGGGCGCGATCTGTTTCGCTGACGGCCAATTCTATCAAGCGGCGACTCGGGAGAATCTGGAGATCCTCGACCGCATTGGTGGCGGTGACTCTTTCGCTTCAGGATTGATCTATGGCTTGCTCACAGGTCGTGGGACGCAGTGGGCAGTCGATTGCGGCGCTGCGCACGGTGCGCTGGCGATGACAACTCCGGGAGATACAACGATGGCCACGCTGAGCGAGGTGGAGAAAATAATGAAAGGCGGGACTGCGCGCGTGGAGCGTTAGCATTGGAGTACGGCGACTAGTGAATCGTCTCTAAAGGTCCCCTAACTAATTATCCGGTTATTTTAGCGACTACTCCATTCCTGGTCCCAGAGGGACCAAATCGTATATAGAACTGGATGCTGAAAAGTCATAAGCTCCGTAGGGGCGAAATATGTTGGGGTGCGAAGGAATATTGCGTTCCTCCGGAGCTAGCGAATCTGTTTTAGCACGGAAGCTATAAACATTTGGCCGCTCTGCGGCCAGGACGGGGATAGGTTTTAGAGACACCAGTTAATTACCGCTTTCCCAGCGCTGATATCACTCGAAGTAATGAACAAGACCGACGTTCTCCAACGCATCCGTGACACGCGGCTTGATACCGGTAGTGCGGGCCGAGTCGTCTGAACAGGCGCTTCGAGCGGTTGCGGCGTTGAAGGTCGGCGGCCTCGATGTCCTTGAAGTAACTATGACTGTGCCCGGAGCGATTGAAGTAATCCGGACCCTGGCCGGAGAATACGGGGCGGAAACATTGATTGGAGCAGGAACCGTTCTTGATCCTGAGACAGCCCAGGCCTGCATCCAGGCCGGCGCGAAATTCATCGTTAGCCCGGCGCTAAACGAAGAAACGATCGAGTTCTGCCGCGAACAGGGGGTGGCGATTTTCCCCGGTGCTCTGACGCCGACCGAGGTGGTCCGAGCTTGGAAAGCCGGTGCTGACGCTGTAAAAGTTTTTCCCGCCGGCGCAGTCGGCGGCGCCAGCTACCTGAAAGCTTTAAAAGCTCCCCTGCCACAGATTGAATTAATTCCCACTGGCGGAGTCTCACTGAAAACCGCGGCCGACTTTATCAAGGCTGGAGCGATGGCCCTTGGCGTAGGCGCAGATCTCGTCGATCCCAAGGCATTGCGCGAAGGTAATGGCGACTTAATCACCGAGCGCGCCCGTCAGTTTGTTGAAATTGTGCGACAGACTCGGAACTCATTCGCATGAGTTCTAAGCACAAGACGCAAGTTCCAGTGACGCTGGCATCCCACGCGAAACTGTCAACAGAATCTCAGTTCCAGAGGTGACTTCGAACACGGAATTCAAATGCGTGATGTCCAACACCCTGCTTACAAGCCTGGTAATGTTCATCAGTTTGAAGGCGACTCTCTGGATTGAGTTCTCTCGCGCAACTCCAGCATCACACCTAAGCCGCCTGCATCAATTGTGCTTACCCGAGTCAAATCGAGTACGACCGCACTGACGTTTGACTGGGAATTGACAGCATCGCGTAAAGCTTCCGTTTCCCCGTTCACTATTCGTCCCTGCAGGCATACGATGGCTACGGTCCCTAATTTCTTTGCGTAGACTCTCAGCATGACCATTTCCTTTATCAAGACGCCCGAAAGTCCCGGGCCTCTGTATGCCGCCTTTATGAAGCAACGTTTTTTCACGGCAATTGTTCCGGGAAACCCGCGACCTCCGTCGGAATAGAGACAGAGGTCGCAAGCTCCTTCGTACTCTCAACTTCGCTCAGGCGCTCGATGCTGCTGCAGCTTTACCACGCTGCTGCTGCATGAATTGCCGCATAGCTGCAACATGACCTGGCGAGCGACGCTCCGACCATGACCTCGTAGCGCTGGGCGGCGCTTTCCAGGTTAGCGAGGAGCTGAGGGTTGGCAAACCGCTCGCGAAACTCCGGAACGACCGGTTTGAGCAACTCCCACACGCCGAAAAACTCGCCGCTGGTTTCAAAGAACAGGTCCTCGTGAAGAAGACCGTAATTGAGCAGCGCGCAGGCTTGTTCCCAATAGCCGATCACCATTCCTACAAAAGCGCCGTTTTCAGTGCCGGGTGCCGCGATGCGCATGGCGTCGTCGAATGTTTCCGCGTTGTAGTTCCGTTGAAACCAATCGCGAGCCTCGCGCAGCCGGGCCTCGCGGCGTCAAGTCGTAAACCTGCAGGTGTAGTTGTGCTTGTTCGTGCGTTGGTTTTGATGCCATGACTTCCTTTTCCCTTCTATTTTCTAAAGTTAATTAAATTGACTGAAACAAGGCCGGCTTACTGGTCGAACCAGTCCGCCACTTCAATGCAAGCCTGCCCTTTCAACCTAAGCTACTGCTGTCAGTCTCCAATAGTGAGTCGAACGACGGGCGCCCGGATCGACAATTAATTCAAAATTTCGTTGGGCGAGACCTGCGCACACCATATCTGTTTCTATACGCGAAAAAACAGACGATCGGTCTGAACTTTGTATTAACTTTTACGGGATTCGTTTCTAGAGAACACCCACTGACCCTTGCCACTCGGTGTAAGCGCTACGCTGGATTCCGTTAGCGGCACGCTTGATATTCGAAAAACATCAGTCCGCTGACTTCCGTAATTGAAGCCCACACTCGAAGTGGAAAGTACCTTGTGACCTCAGTTGATTTGCTTTAGTGTCCCTGGCTTGAAGTGAAATAGGGCAACTGAAACCACCAGCCTTTTTCAACGTCAACGTGCATAAAAACTGGGACCACGTGCCCGTCGTAGCAGAGATGCCGCTGTAGTCTCCGAAGAATACTTTCGGATCGCAGACGAAAGGCGGCACATCGATCTTGTAATTTACGAATGAGTGCCCGCCATCGATGCTTCGGGCCAAAGTGATTTTCGTCAGAGCCCCTTCAGTGTCGCCGCGGATCGTAAAAACTGAGTTCACTGAGCCATCAATCGGGTCGACGGACATCCAGGTGAAAAACTGCACCTTGCCATTCTTTATTGGATCGTCATTGATGCGAACAGGTGTAGACCAAGTCTCTCCACCATCACGCGATGACCTAACAAAGACGTCCGGGTCGCCGTTACGGGCATCGATCCAATTAATCGTATAGCGTCCCTTTGTTCGGACCATTGCTCAAGATCGACTCCGGTGACCGGCATGCCGTTCGCGCGGTCGAGGCCTTCGACAGAAAGTCCCAACCACCCGCCAGCGATCCAATTACTTTGTCTTTACCGAATGTTAGACCGCCATCCAGTGACTTCTTGAATACGAGGCCAAGCAGCCCGGAGCAGCAACATAAACCTCACCCTTTGGGCCAACGGCGGGTACGGCCCCTTCGACGGTGTTGTCACTGTCGCGGCAGTCTGCCTCCCGTGTCGGAAATGCGAAAGGGCATAGCGAAAGTTTTGCCGCCGTCGGTCGAGCGTGAGAAGTAAATATGAGAGTGACAGTCCGCGGCGACACTCCCGTAAACATCGAAGCGTGTCCACGCCAGATAAACATATTCCTCTGTAGCGAGACTCCTGCAGCATTATCAGACAACAATCCCGGCTTGTCTTCGAAAGGTGTGACGGAGTTTATGTGATTGATAGCCGGAACAGATTCATTCCAGGTCAACCCCCATCCTTTGAGGCTTCAACCAAAATGCCGCTCCTCGGCGCGCGCAGGCTTGGCCACCTAATTCCTACAAAGGAAAGATGGGCATGATAGGCCGAGCCATCGCTGCTGAAGTAGACCGTATCGTCGCCCTGTGTCAGAGCCTTTGGATCGTTGACTGGGATTGTCTTCCAGGCTTTGCCGCCATCCACAGAGACGTAGTTGTAGCTGCCGGCGCGCGGTCGTGGGAGCGGACCGGTGCTGGAACGACGCTGCAGCAATGTTGTCCGGATTTTTCGGGTTGATGGCGATCGAGACTTCGGCTGGATTGGATCGCAGCAGCTTCGCTGCACCCTGACGACTTGTTGAGCGGCTGGCAATCTCGGCAACCAGCATAGCAATGCAAAGCGTAAGGCAAGCCCACGCTAGTGCTGTGCGCAGTCGTATGTTTTCGATGCTCAATTCATCGAACCAGTCAAGAGATCTTCGGATCTCAAATGTAAGGCTCCGCGCTACCTATTGTACATTGAGACAGGCTGCCGTAGCGTCGGACTCGCGCATGCGATCCGATCGTGCGGAACAGGATAATTTAGAGCACTTGATTTCCACCTTGCCAGACTTAGAGCCGTGCAAACCGTATTGAACACGTATAGCATACGCACGATATCGTTGACTAAACATTTGCAATCAGAATGACCGATCGCCGTAACTCGGGCGACGAACTTCAATGCATTGCCGGCTTCGGAACACAGCGGCCAATGATGTTGATTAGCCGTCAATCTGCCGATGTCGCAACAGACAACTGCTCAGTTTTCAACGCGGCTGCTTTTGTCGCACGCGCCGCAATTCACCCTCGGCAACAGCTCCGCGCAATCCAGTACGCGGACCGCATTATCGAAACGCCGACGATATTGCCTTAATCAAGCGAGTGCTATTTAGCGAAATGAGGAGTCTGGAGCTGAGACTGGAACCCTTCAACGTGACGAACACGCCGCCGCTGGGAGCGCCGAATGCGGTCCTTGCTTCTCGGGATTTGGCTCAATTACATCGGCTCGGCGATCCCCTGAGTGATTCAACTCGGCATCAAGCCTCGATTTCTAAGATACGCAGGTTGGATTCGAATCCTGACCTCCGCATTGCGGACGTGGCGACCTGATATTGAGCCCTTCCCAAAACGCTTCAATCCAGCGCCGCCTGAACTTCCGAAGCGATTTCGGCCGCTTACCATAAGCGGCAACGGCAGCGCGCCGGTGCATTTATTATCGACTAAGATGTTGAATCTCTAATAGCTGTCTTACGGCCGAAGCAGGCATGGGTGAAGCATGCCGTTGCGTCGGCAAAGCGTTTGTTCCCCAACGTTGTCGCTCACCGTGTGTCAACCTGCCAGAGACTGTTACGATCGCTGTAACGGAGTTGTATCGAGCACTCTGCCTGACCTATTTGACTGTTGGCGCAGAGCCAGGCAGAAGATAACGAAGGTTCATGAAAGTCATGTGTACGTGGCCGTCGGTCGGTTGACCAGGCGGAACGTTCCAGGGTGGCGCAAGAGGTATGAGTACTGACCCATGAGTTGCAGCGCGCCATATTTAGATCTCGCCAAAACGTGCGAGTGAATCCAAAAGTCGCTTGATGGATGACACGGTTTCTGGCTGGTTGAGAACCGGGGTAACCGTAGCCTATGAAATTTTCCGTTGGCCGGATCGATAGCAACATTGCGTTTCACGTAAACGCCGCCGTAGTGAACCATGCAGATCTGAGTATCATTCGTGACCCGAGCACAAAGCCGAGTGACGGTTGAGCTGGAATTAACTACTGATGAACTTCATCGCTGACGGACGATCAAATCGGGAGCTTGCCCGGAGTCCAGCGGCCCCGCCTGCGCTGTAGTAGTTGTTGGAAACTCAGTCAGAAGATTTTTTCGCCAATTCGAAATTAAGGTTTACATGAACCGCCTCGCCGGTGGCGGAAAGTGCACCTGCGTAAGCGGGTTGTACCCGAAGGTGCGGAGGACTCCGGCGACTTCGAGGTACCGCAAACCACGATCATTCACCTTCGTATCAAAGGCGACTTTTGCGACGATATCCGGATGGACGTTTGGCGCCGCCAAACCGGTATTTCCATTGCTCAGTTGGTTCGCGTAAACACTGGCTAAGCAACGCCGGTAAGGTGATCAGACCGCCGCCGGCTGAACCGCCGATGTACTGTTCGGGATTTTCCAGGGAGATTCCGAGTGCCAGGCTCTTGTTTGGATGATAAATGAAACGTAGCTGCGGTTGCCTACCCCAGACCAGACCGGCCTGGTAGTTAACATCTATGTTCTGGGTAGTAGAAGAGGTCGCCGGGCAGTGGCGAAAGTCCCTTCCGATTGGGAGTCAGCATGCTCCACGACTGGCCGCCCAACAACTCGAGCTTGCCCTTCTTCACATCGACCCAGTACAGGCGCAGGCGGTTGGTAGCGCTGCTACTCGAAACGGCTACGTTTCCGGGCACAGCGCCGAGGAAGTCGGACTCAAAGTAGCCAAGCACGTTCGCATCCTTCACTTTCGCATCTACCCTCAACCCGATCCTTGAGTTCCGTGCGCGCTGAAGCGAAATTCGCTGAGGTTGCCGGCAGTCGTCGTACTCAAGGGGATGCTGCCAAAGTTAGTGCCAATGCCAGTGCCCGTGTTGGTGGACCGGAAGAAGGCAGTAAGATCCATGAATCCCACCGGTGTGATATGCGCCGCACCGATGCTGAACGAGCGGCTGCGCCTCCTGGGCCTCGAAAGGCTGGGGCGCGAGGCGTTGGCTGATCCCGTCGATGCCGTTTCCGTTCTCGTGTCTGCGATGACCTTATCCGGCCGAAGCACCACCGTCGATTCAGGGGCTGAATTGCGGGTGATCTCGCTCTGTCCCGACAGGAGTCTTTTTTGTTCCTCTAACATTAGCCGGAGTTCGTCATATCTGCTTTGTTGCTCCGCCATTTGTTTTTCAGCACAACAATCTCGGATTCGGCAGCAGCGTTGCCGTTGTTTTCAGAAGCTGTGGCGGCGCTGCCATTCGCCGCTGCAGCCACGCCGAATGGAGCATTACTTCTGTGCCAATGCAGCGCTAGGTAGTTGTTACGAGTGCCAGCATTAGGATCATTAACCGGAAGCGCATCTTCTGACAGGCGGCGCGCTTGAGGCGCAACTTCGCTCAACAACTCGCATAATTTTCTCCTTCATTTTATGTACAGATCTCGACAAACAAGTCGAAGCCATCTTAGGACATTTCGGTTAGTGGCCCAGAATGTGAGGCGGGAGCTTAACGCTGATAGTGAATAACATATGAACTTCTTGTTAATTTCAACCGGCGCTTTCAATTACGATTTCAGCGGCTGAGCCTGAACACGGTCCCTATGACGTTCAAATCTCCCGGACGACTCGGCCATCATTCTGTCTCAGGTAGTAAAAGTCTACGGTTAACTTCTTGCTAAAAGTTTTTCTCACTCCGATCGCTGCACGGTTGCGAACCCAGTCGTTCAAACTCCAGTCGCTAGAAAACTTCGTCGGAAGCGGAAGAATAGCCACTTTGAATCTTTGGGCTTGAACGGAACTTCAATCTGGAGGCGATTGCGGTAGCGCGTTGAGTCTATTTGAGGGCTTCGGATCCGGCGCTCAAACATATTGCGATCGGTGATCGTGAAGCGTTTGAATGGAATGCGTGGGGTGGCAGCAAACGAGAATCCGGTGTTCGCTATCATTGCGTCTCGTTCTGCAGGCTGCATCCGAATATACAGGTATCCCGGAGTCAGAGACAGATACTTACCCATATTGAATCTAAAATTTACTCCGACGCGTTCATCTACGGGATGAGTCACTATTTCGACCTATGCGTATCGTTCCCAACAGGATCATATCGATCTCTTTGTTCAGTGGGATGGTGAACTGCAGATCGTTCCAACTTTGCGTATCAGCTTGCTGTGGGGACTCAGAGTTTGAGCGGCGGCTGTGGCTGCGGTTAGTAAAATGAGAAGGCAGTGGAAGCTTATCTTCAGAAAACTGGCGTGGTTCATGTTCATAAACGCCGCGCTTCATTGAAATGACTCAGCGGAGGAGGAGCGACGAGAGGGTTCAGCATCGACGAAAGCAGGTACAAAAGTTCATTCGTGGCCATTTATCGGAGACACAATGAATCAATGGTCGCGAAGGTGAGGCGTTGTCGGTGGTTGAGAATGAAGTAAGAAGCATCAATTACTTTCAGCGGCAGATTATTTGAGGCCAAGCGCCCCAACAATATTATTGATTACTTCGATTACGCTTTGATGTGGCTGACGTTTTCGTTTCTTGCCGCTGGCCGTCAATCTGGCTTGATCGACTCCGTTAATGCGAAACGTACTTCCGCCGGCAGCGAACTAATCTGAGCCAAACGGCGAAACGTGGAGCGATCTCCGGTTCTCCGCTGGAAGCCAGTAATCTGATCACCGCCACACGCAGTTCTATACTTGGGTGATTCTCGATCACTCGCATCAGTGCCTCAAACTCACCTGCTTTGGCCGCAAAGGAAAAGTATGGAGAACGGATAGTAATAGTTTTCATAGCTGTCGCCAATTAGATCCTGAATCGCCTCGTTTACCAGTCCTGAGCTCGCCAGGGCGGCGCCGAGTAGGCGGCGATCTTCAGGGAACGCTCGCGCAGGGCGAGATTAAAGAAGGAGGTGGCGCGATCCGGATCGAGGTCATAAAGAACCCGAACGATCAGAGCCACGGGCTTTTGGAGAGAATTCTCTAACGACTCGGCAATTTGGTGGAATGAATCACCGGCGCTCAGTCCCAGGAACAGCTCTCTTAACGTTCGTTCGCCGGCGAACAAGCATCGCGGCAGCTCGGCGCAGCGTATCCATATCTCGCCGCCAGGATTCTTCCTCGTCGTCCTGGATGGCCGCGACATTATTCTGATTCAGACTCTCTTCAATGGGCGGCTGGGCCTCTGCAGCAACCTGTTGGCGAGCAGCTTTTTGCCCTTTCGAAGAAGTATTTTCCTGAGCTCTAGTTCCGAGTTGCGCGCTCATGGGGCAAGCATCTTCTTCTCGAGGATTCGATCTTCCTACTTCCTCATTTCGCCGAATTTAGAATTCGATCTTTAATGCGCGCTAGCTACCACTATTCGTGAAGGAAGCAGGACCGTTGTAAACGAACGTTAATCACTGAATAGGTCAACCCGACACAATTTTTTGGAGTTCATTCCCATGAACCGGAGTACCGGAATCTAGTGGGATTTCTGAGTTCTCGGTGCCAGGACCATCAGGTTTTTCGTCCAGCTCATTGCTGACATCGATGACGTCCCCGGAGTGCGCCGATGCGTGCGCTGCCAATGCTAACGGAAGCGTGACAGAGGAATAGCTTGACCAGCCTCAGGCGAAAGATCCTGAGTGCTCAAGCTTGTTCGCGGCTGCGAAGCAAGTTAAATCCTCGTCATAATCAAACGACTCACGCTTAAACCCATGCTGCTATCAAGATCGCTCAGCTGCTCCCCTATTACTCTTAGCGAAACTCTCTCCAGAGCATACTGAAGTTCCTTACCCGCCGTAGAAATATCATTTGCAAGAATTTAGCTCAAAATCCCGTCCCCCACTAACTCGACGTCCAGCGTGAGTGTGCAACAAAAAGTCCCGCTTGCATTGTGAAGCCTTCCTGCAGCGACAATGACAAGATGGGAAGCTTCCCGTCTCAATCTCGAGGTCGATGGCCACAGCGCAAAAGCGGAGTAAGATCGCCATCGCGCGTCACCAGGAGGAAGGATTCGCCGCAGAGATTCACCATCATTTGGCCATGCCCGGCGCCATCTGGAGGGGCCAACCGCAATCCCACTTTCCGGTACACCCATCTCGCGGAGGATAAAATGGGAGCCGACCTAATGAGCCACGAGCCATCTTCCAAAAGTGATGAAGCAAGTTGGTTGTCGGTACATCACTTCCTCAACCTTTCTCATCAGGCGACCGGTGAGCCGCACTCCGCTGCACGTCGCATCGCTAATAGTCACAACCGCGAGCGCATGCGCATTCGGTAATCGGAACAGGGCATGTCCCGGTCTTGCGGCAACTAATCTTGCACCTCCCGCTCCCACGAGTCCCACATTTTCGAGCTTCTCCACCGAAAATTCATGAGACTCTACTGAATGGCCTCTAAGAAGCTTTGCTGCGTAGCCCTCCTGGTAAGCATCCCTGGCGCTGCGCAAGAATATACGAGCGGCTCTCGTCTTCCAGCTTCGACGCCGCAAGAATCCGCTTACTCATGCTCTCCCTGCGCAGCGCGCGTATATACGTAATCTGCGTCCTGCCTTCCGACAAAACGCCTAAAGCCTTCAGGCATGGTAGGCTTTCCGCGGCTCCCACTGAGGAAAGCTTTCATTTTCCCGTATCGCTCTTCGTACCTTCGGTTTGCACTAGCTAATTCGCGAATGTCGAGGCAAAAAGAATCTCAGTTTCCTGAAGGGCTCCGGCGTGCCAGTCTCATACACGATGCCGGCGCGAATCAGAGGAACTGATCCTTTGTTGTGATCGAAGATTAGAAAGAAGACATAATCGCTGCCTGCAAACAGATCTCCTCGGACGTAAGGATCCCGATTTTCAGACTCCTATCCACGCAGCGAGCGAGGTTTCCATCTCCTTGATTCGCTCGGGACCCGACAACAGATGATCTGAAACCATGAAGTCTGGCTGCTCGAATTATTGAAGTCAGACCTTTTTGCTGCAATCCTTCCAGCAGCTCAATGCGGCCGTTTCCATCTACACCATGTCTTAGAGTTTTACTTTCAAGAAACAACATCGGGGCTTCCTAACGACGTTAAATTACGTCACAGATCATTTATTTTGGCGGGGTGACACTAATCCTGACAGTCTCTTCACCGGACATCTGGGACCCGTAACGCCGCTGCCGAGCAATTCGTAGGCCAGCGCCTCACAACTGTCCATTCCGCTGCTTTATGGTTGGCTATTGAGGCTTTGCGACACTTCGTCCATTTTCGATCTTCATGACGACGTTGACTGACTGCACAGCCAGCGGGACCTCCCGCAGAACTTTTTCCCGGCCTCTGGTGGAATTGCGAGAGAGGTAGCTGAGGAGTTCTCGCTGGACGACTCTGGGCTGCTTGAGTCGCCTTGTTTGTCTAATGATGTTGAGTCCGATTGGCGATGCGATTGCTCCAAACCGGATCCCAATTGTCTTGCCTTTGAAACCTCACTTGAGCTCCTTCGTAGTTCAGCCTTAGGCGGTGGCTGGCCGATGCTCTCCGTCGTCAACTGTTCCTTGTTCTCAGCGGGCAAAGGTGTCGAACGGGTAGACTCGGCTGCAGTCTTGAAGCCTCCGGTAACCGCGATCACACTGGAAAGTCCTAACATCATTAGGCCTGCTGCAGCCATCACTAAAATGGTCCGACCTTCTTTAACGGCCGACAGCTGGGAGGCCGCTGGCAGCGCCAAAGGTTCAAGTGGTCTGGCTTCAGAGACTGTGACGCGAATCCGAAGTTGCTGCCGGCAAGCAAGCTAAGTCCGGGTAGTGGGTCGTAAATGACCCACTACCTAAGTTTGGCATAGCACTGTCGTTCGCTACGCTCTCAATCTGCAATGGGCTCTCATCCCAACAACCAAACAATTCGGAGACGACTCTTTGGAGTGACCTTTCGATTGATGTCCGTGGAGGCTGAATCAGGGGATTGAAGTTGAAAGATGCTGCCGGCTGAGCCAAGCAACGCAGATAGCTTGCAAAACCACTTAGGTCGTTAAGTTGCGCATCAACTAATTCACCCTCCTTGAAGTAGAAAACTCCAGGACCCTTTGCATATTCGATTAGCAATCGGCCTGTTTTCCGTTGGTGTCGCAGTATTCCTACGAGATCGGATAGGGGTAGCTATCAAGGTGTCCGGTCAATACCACGAAACGGCTATCTTGCATCTTTACTACTCCTTACAACTCATACTACTAGGGGACAATTTCTACCTCTGGCAACTCGCATTTTAGTTGCAAAAGGCCCGACTGCAAGGGGTAGAAGCTTGAAAGGTTTGTTGAAAGTTGTTTAGCAAGGCTGCGGTCAAGACCGTTGAAGAGATTCTGTACTCTTCCATCAGCCCATCCTGCTTTCCCAGTTCCTGATAAGCCAGGGCGAGACCATAATGAGCTTTACCCATGCCTGGTTTCAGAATTGTGCGCTCTCTTAAATGACGTCTGACGGCATCCTTATTGCGGTGCATATGGAAATATACAAGTCCTAATCCATAGTACGCCTCCGGCACCTCCCGGATTTAGATGTATCGATTCTTTAAAGGCTTTTCACTGCATCGCTGTCTTTCTGTAGCTTAAGATAAGCGTGGGCCAGGCTAAGGTGGACTTCAGCCGAGCTTGACTCCAACGAAAGCAGATATTTGATATGCTTTGACCGCTGCGTTCAGGCCTCCTGCTTCAAAAAGCGCGAGACCGGGTTTTGTGGTACTCGAGCGCGCTCTTCTGTTTATCGCTCAGTGGTGTGTCTTCGCGGATTTCCGCCGAAGATCCTGAGGGTGCAGGGAGAATTAGCCGCCTCAACCACCGGGGTTATTGGCTTGGCTTCCTTGTTGGATCCAGTAGCCGCTCGGACTGATTCATGACCTGCAGGTGAAGAAGTTTTTTCCGCCTCCGGAGCGCCCGCATTGGCTGGGGTGGTTAGGACCGCGACAGCATTGGTCTGCATACCAGCAGTTTCCTTTCACTATCCGCCTCCGCAGCAGGTGGGGAAGCCTCGTTTTTCGTTTCCGGTTTAGAAATTTCAGGAGGAGAAGGGTTATCCTTATTTAGTGGTATTGACCCCGATACGGCGTGGTTTGTTAACTCACTAGTGTCTTTCTCGACGCCTCTTCGATCGCAGGTAGTGTAGATTGGACTGGCTGCGCCAGGGGCAATGAAGCATCGACGATTTTCGCAATGCTGTCATCGAAGTAGTACGTGAATCTCCTATAAGTCACCTCGACTGCTTCACGCTTCACTTCACCTGCTTCAAAAACGAGGAGACTCGTAACCATCTTTGTCCAGTTACCGAATCGGTCGAATTCATAATCGTAAGCCTCCCGGTTAATGATCGCTCCCGCCATTGTCTCGCAGCGTCATCTCAATGATGTGCCCTTTGTTGTCGTAACTTATATTCTTCCTTGCCCAACAGGGAATCAGCGACGGGATAAGAAATGTTATCAATTCTATTTCCTGTAATTCCGTAGGTGGTGATCTCCAGCACCTGCAGTGGCCCTTCTACCACCCGTCCCTGTTTGACTTCAAGTTTTGCGGTCTGAATCGTGACTCTGCGGACAGAGCCGGCCAAGCCATCCTGTTCTTTATTGCTGTCAAGAATCGTCACAGCCGCCCGTGTCTGTCCCTTGGTAACACTATTTTGTGCGCGAACAGATGTTCCAGGCGTAAAAAAGGGTACGAGCAGCAAAATGGCCGCCGGCATTATTTTGGGATTGCAATACATTTCTTCCCTCCACATCAAAACACCGAAAGACTGACTAAAACGCTCCCAGGTCGGGTAGGGAAAACGGAGTGTCGCTGTCTTAACCAGATTTAAAGTCCGTTGCGAGATGTCGCGACGGGCTGACTCAGATAGAGGTTTAATTATTGCCGTTGAGCACTAATCGGACCCGCTGAGTCCATATATTGTGCAAACCGGACGGAAGGAATACAATAAGTGGATACCAATTGCCATAACAATTACGAAGCACTGATGCAGTTTGAAGCTCATTCACACCGCGGCTTCAGCCCGGTGATTTCCAGCGTGACCAAACAGAGCAAACCGTTTAAACGGCTTCTCACTCCTTTAGGAAATGCGAACACAGCGTTAAAGCGGCGGTGTGAATGAGAACCAGAGCAAACCGCATCAGTACCAATTACCAAGCAGACGGAAGCAGCAGCCGAAGTGTGTGTTTACAGACGGCCCAGCACATTCAAACGCACATCACCCGGCTATAACACTGGGAACGTAGTAGTGAATACCTTTGAGCTGGACCCATGGGGAGATATCCCGGGTTCAGCATCGCCATGCAGACATAGGTAGTGAAGAGTTTTTGGCTGGGAGGCAGGGATTCGAACCCCGATAGGCGGATTCAGAGTCACGCAGTCCTACCGTTGAGACGACCTCCCAGCAAAAGGAATTCCTCAATGTAGAGTGTATAGGGTTTTCTTTGTCAACCAGGGGTAATCCGTGGGTGATGTCCTGATCTGAAACTCTCTGTGCCTCCACTGTGTTCTCTGTGTCTCTGTGTCGAATAAACGATCGCTAGTTTACTGATTCAATTATTTCTATTTACTATTTCATCGCCGTTCAAGACAATACTCCCACCTCGCCGTTAGACCCCTCATCCGACCAGACCGCTCCCACACGGAAGTAAGTCTTAGGAAAATGGGAGTAACTATGACTGAATCCGACAAGCACTCTTTGGCGACCAGAGCACAGGGAAATCACGCCCGCGGATCGCCATTCAGAAGAAAAGACTTCAGCTGAAAACGAAGCGCCAGAAAAGCTGCGCGCGCTGACCGCAGATTACGAAGCCAAAATGGATGAGGTGGCCGACCTCATAACCCGCGTGCGTCACGAAATCAATAATCCGCTGACGGGGGTGCTGGGCCAGGCCCAGTTGCTGCTGCGTGAAGATTTCGCCTAGAGAGGGCGAAAAAGCGCGCGAAACGATAGAGGCCCTGGCGCTTCGCATACTGCGCATATTGTGGCCCAGTTGCGCCAAGTGCAGAAAACCTCGAGAGGCTGAGTTTCCAGCGCAAACCACCGTCATCAAGGCGTTGTAGCGGCGGCAACTACTTTGACTCGTCGAATCTCTGCCGACCGCCACAACATAACGTCTGCCTTCACGCAAAATCGCATTTTCACCGCGCTGAATCCGCCCAGTAATGCTAGCGGAGGGAATAGGACACCCGACACGACCGCCATCGTAGCGACTTCGCCTACATGGCTGGTTGCCTCTTCACGCCGCCCGTGCGCCTTTGCAGGTTCCTTCTTAACACTCCTGGTTTCCAAACTCCATAGCTTGTTGCCTGGAAGCAGTTTCCGGAGCCAGGGTATCCTGGTGCTGTCGGCAGCCACGACATCTTCCATGCTCCAAACGAGCTTCCCGGCTTTTCCCCAATGCCCGCCACGCTTCGCGCTGGTGATGCGAGCAGTAACCAGCGCGTCTCTTTCAATTACCGTCACGCCGTCGAATCACTATCGGAACCAGGACGCGAAAACTTATTTGCTCCCCTGGTTTGACGTCCAGCGAGTTGACGGTGTAGGCGACCTCAACTTCGATGGGCGTTCCCGCCGGAATCTTGGGTTCCGAGGTCCGCTGGCGAGGAGTTAGATCTGGATCGATAGATTGTGACGGTTGGACTGTTTGTTCTGCGGCTGGCTGGATGGCGACGGTTTGCGCTCCGGCAGTAGAACCAGCAAAAGGAAAGCAAAAACCAGCGTAGCGACGTTTCTCACTTTGATAGGCCTCCCTGCGCAATCAAACTCCGCAGGGAAGCGGGGCAACTGCGATACCAGACGTTAGAAGCAAGAATGCGCGGCAGAGGCGCCGCGCATTCGATAATGACTGACTAGAGCTTATCGCTCCGGGTTTTTCTCTAAAGTAGCCTTAAACAGAAACTGTTTCTTCGGTTGGTTCTTCCAACCAGGTATGGCGAGACAACCACAGGCTTCTCATCTGAGTCTTCCGCGAGGACAGCCTGGATAATCGGCAGGCTCAAGCGATGCTTCTTCGAAATTCCCGGAACTTCATGACCGGCAGCGTAAACTGCGTGGCGTCCGTGTTCTTCGTACCACTCGCCGAGGTTTGCGGTCTTGTGCATGTTCTCGATGATCTGCCGCCAACCCACGCCCGTGTTATAGGCGCAGAAGGAAATTTCGCCTTCCTGAGTGCCGTAAGGAATAACGCACATCTCGGTGCGGCGGAAGTCGTAGTTGAAAAGATCCTGAAACCACATACCCTCGACGCAGAGCACACGCCAGATGTCATTAGGATCATCGCTTGCGTGCCGGCAGTCTTCATGCGATCGTTGCGGTCGGAGCTTGAATTTGTCGACGATGGTTTGAAGAGATTCAAAATCTGCGAAATTGGAAATCCTTCCGGCGCTCGTTCAGCGTTGAAGTTCCGCAGAATCGCCATGCCGAGCTGCGCATACGAGAGTTTCCTGCCGCGCGCGGTGTCGGTAATCGCAGCGACGTCTTTCATGAACTGTTCGTAATTGAAAAACTCAAACAGCGAAGTAAACTCGCCGGTATTTCGATTGACCACCATCAAGCTGAAAATGCCGCAATTCGGATGGCAATTGCAGGACGACCAACCCCAGGGCGCGTCCGCGCCTTGCAGCATGTCCATCACGCTGGTGAATGCCGAATAGGAAGAGAGCGGATACCAGTCGCGCAAGGGTTGCAGCTGGCCGCGAAGTTGATCCTTGAGATCATGAGTCATTCCGGAGAGCGTGTAACGCTGCTTGATACGCAACTCGTCCGAAATATCTTCGTCGCGGCCGGTGAACGAAACTGGTTGAAAGGCGATGGTCTGGACTTTGTCGATATTCTTCGCCGCAAAGTCGACAATCGCGCCGATGCCGTCGTTGTTGATGGTGTTGACGATGGTCGTAACCAGCGTAACCTTGATCCCGACGCTGGCGAGGTTTTCAATCGCCTGCTGCTTTACGTCAAACAAATTGCCGACGCCGCGGTGTTTGTTCTTCTCTTCGCTGACGCCGTCAAACTGAAGATAGACACCGTGCTGTCCTGCAGCCTTGGCTGCCTTACAAAACTCAATGTCCTCGGCGAAGCGTATGCCGTTAGTGGCTGCCAGAATTCTGTAGAAGCCAATCTTCTTCGCGTAAGCGACGGCTTCGAGATAGTACGGCGAAAGAGTTGGCTCACCACCGGAGAAGAGAATGATGACCTGGCGCTTTGGCTTAAACGAAACTGCGCGATCCAGGATTGCTTTCGTATCTTCAAACGTCGGCTCGTGAACATAGCCAACCTGATTCGCATCCATGAAGCAGGGATTGCACATCATGTTGCAGCGGTTGGTGAGGTCGACAGTCAAAACACGCGCCGCGACCAAACTTGATGTTCGACGTGCCGTGATGATGGACGTCGAGAATCTTCGGCGGCTTTAAAGTCACGACCAAAGAAGAGCGATTCGATGCGCTCGAGAAACGCCGGGTCAGTTGCCATCACGTCGACAAACTCACCGTGCTTGGGACAAGTCTTGCGCATGACTACCTGTCCGTTCTCTTCCACAATCTGGGCTTTGATTTCGCCCGGATGCTCATTCATCAATGATTCGAGAGTTGTATCGCCACTGATTACGGCGTCGCGAACTTCCTTGACGCAACGCGGACAAAGGCTGTCGGTCTCGCGTGGAAAGCCCAGCGGCGGCGAACTGCGTTGGTAGGATTTCAGCAACTTGCCGGGCGCCCATTTGGGAGTGATTGCTTCGCCTTCCGGGAAGATGGTGTTGACTGACTGGAAAGCCTTCCAGGCAACATCCGAAATATTGGAAAGCAGCTTGGAGCCCTTTACCCCGGTTAGCTTACCTTTATCTGATTCGCCTCTACGGAATTGATCACTAAACAATTAAGCCTTCTCCTCGCGAGCGTCTGATTAGCCAAACGCTCAAATCATCAATAAAAACAAGATAATCGCCGGACTCAGGACAAACCAATAACGCGGGTTCCGACCGCGTCATGATAGATGGTCTGTTGGGGCATGGCAAGGCTAAAAGGCCGCTATGTTGGAGTTGAAAAGGTCCATTTGGTCCCTTCGCCGAGCCGGGAGTCCAATGAAATGGCGGTTTACAGCCCCAAGTCTCCCGAGTAGTGACGAAAAAGTGTAATATCGGCGGCGCCGTTTCCCGAAAAACCAGTCATTCTCCGATCGCTAATCAATGTCTGACTCAAAACTGTTGACCGTCGCTGAACTGGCCACGCACGTCGGTGGCCGACTGATTGGCGATGGGAGTAATCACATCGAGCGAGTCGCAGACCTGGCTACGGCCGGCAGTGGCGAAATCGCCTATCTGGAGGATGAGGAGATTTTGAAGCCGGAAAGTCCAGCCAGGCATCGTGCCTGATCGCCCCGAAGAGTTTGTCGCCTTCGTGAAGGACTTAGTTATTGAAAAAGAGTTTGGTCCGGCGCTGATTGAAGTAGCGAAACCCAAACTAGCCTTTGCGCTAGCTCGCAGGAGTGCTGCATCCACCAAAACATCGCGAGCCGTTCGTGCATTTTTCGGCAGCGATTGCGGAAGGTGCGGACATTGATCTTACAGTTTTCATCGGCCCACATGTTTCGATTGGCGAGGGCACGCGGATTGAAGCCGGGACGCGCATCGAAGCCGGCGTGGTGATCGGCGATCACGTGCGCGTCGGTCGCGACTGCGTGTTGCACCCAGGCGTGACACTTTACGACGACGTGACGATTGGCGATCGTGTTGTCCTGCATGCGGGCGTCGTGATCGGCGCGGACGGCTTCGGCTACGTGCGCAACGACATGGGTTATCACAAGTTTCCCGCAGCGCGGCACCGTCGTGATCGAGGATGGGGTCGAGTTAGGAGCTTCACACCTGTGTAGATCGCGCTGCGTTGGGACAGACACGAATTGGACGCGGGACGAAGCTTGATAATCTCGTGCACGTCGGCCACAACTGCGATATTGGCGAGCGTGTGGTCATCGCCGCGCAAACCGGCATCAGCGGCAGCGTGACAATTGAAGACGACGTGGTAATTGGCGGGCAGGTTGGCTTCGGCGACCACATTCGTGTGATGAGCGGCGCTGTGATTGGTTCGAAAGCCGGCGTACTACCCGGCAAGATCGTCAGGCCCGGCGTGTGGTGGGGTATTCCGATTCAGCCGCTTGACGAATACAAACGCCTGAACGCGCACCTTGGTCGCGTGCCGGAAATGCGCGAGGAGATCAAGGAACTAAGAAAGCAATTGGAGGAACTCAAGAGCAAGTCTCGAGATTAGTCTCAAGCGCCAGTTCTCGACTTCACTACGACCATTCGCGCAGAGCATCAAACACGCACTCAGCAGCTCGTTGCGAAGCGCCACCCTCGCCTAATTGAACTGCGACTTCGCGCAACCGCGAGCGCATGTCCTCACTTTCGCTTCGCGTCGAGTAACAGCAGCAACTCATTTGCTAATCGCTCGCCATTCAGATCGTCCTGCATCAGCTCAGTCGCAACGCGTTCGCCTGCTACAAGGTTAACTAATCCGTAGTGATCAACTGTTATCAAGCGCCCCAATGTATTCCAGTTAACCCAGGACTCTTTGTAGACCACCACCATTGGCGTTCCGAGTAGGGCGGCTTCCAGAGTTGCAGTGCCACTCGCTATCGCGGCTGCATCAGAAGCCGCAAGCGCTTCGCGCGATTGACCGGAGACGATGTGCAGGCACGACGGCAGCGGCTCAGGTGTCGCCCGCTGGGACCGCACGATATTCCTCACTTCCTCCGAGGTGCGGCTGGGTGCGACTACGACCACGAATTGAACGTCGGGCCGGCGAACGGAAATGAGCGCGGCCGCTTCCAGCATCGGTGGCAGAATGCGCTCTACTTCCTGACTACGACTACCAGGCAGAAGCGAAACGATTGGCAACCTGGGATCGAGTTTAGTTTGCCGGCAAAACTCCGCGCGATCAGAGCGTGCGTGGACCTCGCCCGCGAGCGGATGGCCGACAAACTCGACCTGATCGATTCCGCGTTCGGCGTACCACTCTTGCTCGAAGGGAAGAATTGAAATTAGTAGATCGACGTTACGTTCGATGCTGCGAGCGCGATATGAGCGCCAGGCCCAGAGTTGCGGGCTGATATAATAAATTATTTTCAAACCGCGCCGATGAAGCGCGCGGGCCAGCTTCAAATTGAAGTCGGGCCAGTCAACCAAAATGACGGCTTCGGGCTTGTTCTTTAACGCCGCTTGTTTCAGAAGGTTGTAAGCCGCGCCAGAACTTCGGCAGGGCAACGCCAATTTCTAGTAAACCCAGGATCGCGAGTTCGTCCGAACGAACAATTGATTCAACACCGGCCGCGCGTAGCAAAGGGTCCCGTGGCGCCGAAGAAATCCAGCTGCGCATCGGGTTCAGCGCGTAATGCTTGCACCAGCGCCGCGGCGTGGAGCATCGCCGGAAGCCTCGCCGGCGACGATCATTAGTCGATGTGTTGTCATCGGGGCGAATAATAGCAGTGGGCAGAGCAGTAGTCGGTGGTCAGTGGCCAGTGGTCAGTGGCTGCAGTGGTCGGTGACCAGTAGTCAGTGGGCGGTGGCAGTAGGCAGTTTGAAGATGATGCTGATCATTGTCTACTAGCTACTGGTCACTGACCACTGACCACTGGCCACTGCCCACTGCTCACTGCCCACTGATTCGTGTTAGCATCGCGGTCGTTCAACAGAATCGGCGCGCGCTTTTTCCCGTAATAGTAGTAGTGCTCGCCTCTACGTTCCCGGAGAGTCTCCACTTTCTTTGCGCGTTGCTTTCCGCTCCAGTCCTATGGTCAGGCTGTCTGCCTTGCGATCCTAATCGCATTCGCAGGCCTTCTCGCAAGCAACGCAGTCGCGCAACAAACCAATCCGGTCGATCGTAAGGTCACGAACCCGATGACCGATACGCCCAACGTCAACCCCTTAACTCAAGACCAGCCAGTTAAACAAAAACCCGACCCAGGCAACAGGTTGCCGGCGAAGCAGACGGACGAGCTCAAGGTGGCTGCCGGAACGCAAACAGTTTTCCGGACCGAAAGAGGCGCGCATATTTGTTTATGAAGGAAACGTCGACGCGCGCATCGGCACCTATCGCCTGCAAGCCGACAAAGTGACTGTCTCATGAGGCGACTAACAACGTGCTCGCCGAAGGCAACGTTGTGTTTGATCAGGGCGATCAGCAACGGATTACAGGCTCAACCGCGGAATGGAATTATCGAACGAAGACCGGATACTTCATTAACTCGACAGGCTTTACTAATCAAACCGAGGGACGGCACCAGAATGTATTTCACGGCCGACCGCGTGGATAAGGTCAGCCTGGACACGATCGATCGCTACCAATGTGCAGGTTACTGCCTGCGATGAAGATGTTCCCAAATGGAGCTTTCACGCCAAACGCATCAAGATCAAGACCGGCGATCGCGTGCGTCTTTATTCGCCAAATCTGCGCGTCAAGCGCCCGCCAGTTTTTATCTTCCCTACGCTTCGATTTCCATCAAGGATCGCGATCGTGCTTCGGGGTTTCTGACGCCCACCTTGGGTGGCGCCGGCCAAAAAGGTTTCCGAATCTCAATGCTTATTATCAAACTCTTGGACGATCGGCTGACCTAACCGTGCGCAGTGACGTGTATTCGGCACGCGGCTTCGGCACTAGGCGCTGACTTGCGCACTCGCGCTAACTCGCGTTCATTCTTCAACGGCGGTTTTTATGTCGTTAAAGATCGGAGTCTTAGGTACATGAGGCAGATGCAGATCATCCGGATCAGGGTGGTTCGAGCCTGTACGTTGAGGGCGTTCACTATTTTCCCAACGGCTTCATCGCCGCGGCTGACGTTAACGTGACTTCCAATCTCGCCTATCGCCAGGTGTTTTCAGACAGTATCCAGCAGGCGATTTCACCGGAGGAGCGTTCCCAGGTTTTCGTCAATAAGGATCTCAACGAATTCAGTTTCAATTTCCTGGCGCGCTCGCAGGTTACGTTTCTGCCAAATTCAGGGTCGGCTAACACGCGCGTCCGCATTCGCAGTCTGCCCGGCATAGAGATTGAAAAGCGTGCGACTGCGCTCGATTTTCTGAAGAAGCTCCCATCTATTACTCGTTCGAAGCTTCGGCCGACGGGGTCAGCCGTAAAGAGACGTACCGACAATCTCGTTGAATTTCCGGCTCACCGCCGGCGGCGATCCAATCGTTACCCCTTCGATCGTGCAACGGCTCGACTACCATCCGAAGCTCCAGGTCCCCTTTATTTTTATGGCATGTCGCTTACAGCGACGGCGGGTGGCCGATTAACTTTTTATTCAAACTCAATCGATCCCACAAATCGTCAGGTGCTGAGCCAGAACCTGACGCGAGGTTATGGCGAGTTTGAGCTCGACTTCCGGCCGCCGGCGCTATTCAAGGATTTCCATCGCGGCAACGGCAGCTTTTTCTTTCGCCACTTGATCGAACCCTATATCACCTACCGCCGCATATTCGGAGTTGATAACTTCGATCGAATCATCCGGTTTGATTACGTGGACGCCGTCGCCGACACGAATGAGATTGAGTTTGGCGTTTCCAACCGCTTCTTCACTCAGCGCTCAACCGAAAACGTCAGCAAGGCCGCGGCAAAGGCTACCAGAACCGGGAAGCGGGTTGGCACGTCGACGCAGCCTTACGAGGCCTTGACCGTTACCGTGCGCGGAAAATATTTCTTTGACACAACTTTTGGAGGCGCGTTGGTTCCCGGTCGCCGAAACCAGTTTTATCCCATCAACACTCTTTCCGGTTTTAGCTATGGCGGCGTTCCGCGACGCTTCTCGCCGCTCAATGTCGAGGCCCGCTATCGTCCGCGGGCGGATTTGTTTGTCGACATGCGCACGGACCTCGACACACGAGGCGGCGGCCTGCGAGCGTTTTCCACCTCGTTTGGAATCAATAAGCCGCTGCTTCAGGCGTTTCAGACTTTTACTACACGCGCGCGGTCGAACTGGTGCCGAGTCTCGCCCAGTTCGCGGACCCGCGCGGCAAGGGAACCAGGTACGCTCCGTGGCTCGCAGTGGAGTCCTTCAATCTTTTTGGGCGACCGTGAACGCGGACCCTTCGGTGGTGCGTCTTTCTTCTTCGACTATCAGACTCGTCCCGGGAAGGGAAATAGTTCTCTGATTAGTTCCACGATCACTACAGGGTATAGTTGGGACTGCTGCGCGGTGACCGCACAGTACAACACTTACAACGTAGGTGTGCGCCAGGAAAAGGGCGTGTTGTTTGGCTTCCGACTCAACGGCATCGGCACCTTCGGCACTGAACAAATCGGCCAGCGTTTCCGCTAATTGAGTTGCTGGACTTGGATGGCTGTGAACCTGAAGAGAACTGGTATATATTAACCGGCGTCAAAACATTTAGCGCGATCGTCGGCGCGGTCGTTTCGGAAAAATTCATACCTGAGAATTTGCTCCCCGAATTCTGACTCAGACAAACAACCCGATCTCATAAGTATTTTTATTTTTGAGGAGATTTGCCCCCTATGCAGGGTTCCATTCTTGAGCATTAAGTCGAGGAATACCCGTTTAGTCCTCCTGTTTTCAATTCTGCTCGTGCTGACAGTTGTCCTGGTCGCCGCCCTACCGCCGACCTCCAGCGCTACCCGGGAAACGCTCAGTCTGATCGTGGTCAAAAACCCCCGCGCCCACAGTTTGTGCCGGGTCAGGCGCTGGTTCGCTACCGCAGCGAACGTTTAGCCAGACAAAAAACTTTCGAGAAGCTGATCAGCTCCGACTGGTCGTCAGCTTTCCATTCAACCTCGAACGATTCGACGGAGCCGACCTCGTTCCGGGCTTGCGTCTTGCTCACGTTGCTGCGGAAGACACCATGGCGGCAATTGCCGCGCTGAAGTCGCAGCCTGATGTTCTCTATGCTGAGCCGAATTACCTTTTGCATCTGGATGCGACGCCAAACGACCCGCGTTTTTGAGCAACGAACTTTATGGACTCGCGAAGATCGGCGCACCTCAGGCCTGGGACACGATCAAAGGAAGCTCGGATACTGTGCAGGCTGGTTTCGGTAATCCCAGGATCGTAGTGGGCGTGATCGATGAAGGCATCGATGTAGTTCACCAGGATCTTGCTGCCAACATTTGGACAAATCCCGGCGAAGGCGCAGTGCCTGACGGTGTCGACAACGATGGCAATGGATTCATTGACGATATTCATGGTTACGACTTTGCGCTCAACAGCGGGGGTAATCACGCCGCAGACCCACGGCACGCACGTCGCCGGCACGATCGGGGCCGTTGGGAATAACGCGACCGGCGTAGTCGGAGTTAATTGGGGCGTGGGCTTGATGTCTCTCAAGTTTATCGATGGCTTTCAAGCGGACACTGCAGACGCAATCCGAGCGTGTAACTACGCGAAAATGATGCGCGATCGTTGGGTTAGTACGGGTGGGACCCAGGGCGCCAACCTGAGGGTGCTCAACAATAGTTACGGCGACGACCAGTTTACCCAATCGTTTCTTGACTCAATCAATGCCTTGAACCAATCAGGAATTCTTTTTTGTGGCTTCGGCGGGCAATGTCGATGGGTTCAGCACCCAGCCGGATAACGATCTGGTGGCCCACTATCCGTCGGGTTACGCCTGCCCCGAATGTTATTGGGGTAGCCTCAACCGGACAAACTGACAATCTCGCGGCTGACTCTCTCATTTTGGAGCGTCGACCGTCCATCTCGGTGCTCCGGGAATCGGTATCCTTAGCACGACCCCAGGCAATACGTATTCGTTCTTGAGCGGCACGTCCATGGCGACGCCGCAGGTAGCGGGCGCGGCCGCTTTGCTGTTGGCGCAGAATCCGAATTTGACTATCCAGCAGCTGAAGAGCTTGCTGATCTACAACGGAGATGTAGTGCCATCGCTGGCTGGGAAAACGGTGACCGGACGACGGCTCAACGTTGCCAATAGCGTCTGCCGCCGTTGCGGAGAATGATGTGACTGCGCCGGGCACCGTCAGCAATCTTCATCTGAATTCTCAAACCGGTCGCAGCCTCAATGTCGGCTGGACAGCATCCGGCGACGACGGAGCGAGCGGCCAGGCCTCGCTTTATGCTCTTAGTTTCACCGACGCGTCCAGCGGCGCGGTTATCTTTTTGAAGAATGTGATTCCGGCCGCATCGGGTGTTGGGCAGGCTGTTGACGTGAAGATCCCTTATCGACATCCCACTGGAACACTGACTCTTCGTGAGTATGACAACGCAGGAAACGAAGGCGTGCCGGCCACGCTTCCTGTTTCTATCAGCCTGATTGAAGGCGATCCATATCTGGCTTCGCTGGGAGTTCACCTTTCGCTTTCAGCGGGCGGAGTCGGTCTCGCGTACTAATTGCGACGACTGTTTCAAGACGCGGGCATTGCCGTTCACATTTCCTTTCTTCGGTGAGAATTTCAATTCCGGTCAAACGTAACTTCAAACGGCGCCAATGTATTTTACGACGCCGCCTGCCAATGATGCGGTATAGCTCTGCGTCCGGTCTGTCCCAGTTCAAAATGATTGCGGGACTCTGGGACGACTTGCGCACCGACCACGGCGCCGGCAATGACATCTGTGTCGTCACCCTGATCCGAACCGCATAATCTTTCGCTGGCAAACAGTGACGTTTGGTAACGGAACGCCGGCAACCGGAATTGCCGGTAACTTTTGAGATCGAACTGCGCAGTGACGGAACGATTCTGACTCGTTACGGCAACGGCGCCCAAAGCCCTGACGCCGATGTCATTTCCCGGGTGGTAGGTATCTCTGGCGGCGAGCCGGACACTTATATCGTTCCCTCGCACACTTCCGAGGGTACGGTCATAGATTTAACCAACGCGCAGACGGTCACCTTCCTGCCGCGAAGTCTTACTCACACACCGACCGTGGCCTCGATCAACCCAAGCAGTGGAGTGAGCATCACGGTCAGTCCAGGTGACGCCGCGGCAATCAGGCTAACGGCACGACGCCGTTCACGCGCGGCTATGTCCCAACTTCCGTAGTTAATCTGACCGCGCGCCGGCGACGGCATCGGGGCGCAACAGCTTCCTCCAGTGGCAGCGTGATGGCGTCGATTTTCTACCAGCCTCAGCTACGCAGCGTGACGATGGATGTCAACCATACGATGACGGCGGTTTACGGAAATGGTGTTCAGTTTTCACCTGCCGCAGTTTAACGTGAGTGAGTCCGGACTGTCCGCGCGACGATTACGGTTACGCGCACGCGGCGACACGTCAGCGCAGGCTTCGGTTGACTTTCGCAACCAGCGATGGAACCGCCACAGAAGGGCGATTACATAATCACAGCAGGTCGGCTTAACTTCGCGGCGGGTGAAACAAGCAAGTCCTTCCCGGTATTCATAATCGATGACGTTTTCAGGAGTGGGGTTTGAAAGCCTGAACTTGACGTTGAGCAATCCGGTAGGCACAGCTCTGGGCGCGACGAACACGGCTACTTTGGGAATCGCTGACAACGACTTCTCGCCGCCCGCGTCAAACCCGGTTGACGATGCTGGCCTTTGTCCGACAGCATTATCTGGACTTCCTAAAACCGCGAACCTGACGCGCCGGGTTTGGCTTTCTGGACGAGATCGATTACTGCTTTGCGGGTCAGACAACACTTGCAAGGAGCTGCGAAGGATTAACGTATCGGCTGCCTTTTTCCTTTCGATAGAGTTTCAGCAGACAGGCTATCTGGTAGAAAGACTCTACAAGTCTTCGTATGGCGACGCCACCGGTACTCCACCCTTAACGGAGTTCATACCCCTTCCTGTTCCGATTGTGCGTTATGGCGAGTTTATGGCCGACTCTCCAGGAGATCGGCCGCGGCGTAGTGATTGGACAGCCGGGAGCAGACCAGTTGCTGGAAAACAACAAAGTGGCGTTCATTAACTCGTTCGTGCAGCGTTTACCCTTCACGGCAGCCTTCCCGCCCGCGATGACACCCGCGGCTTTGTGGATGCGTTGAACGCCAATGCCGGCAATCCGCTGTCAGCTGTGGAACGCGATCAGTTGGTTGCCGATTTGACTGGATGCCGAAGACGCGCGCAGGTTTTGCGTGCGGTCGCGGAAGATCAGGACTTAAATAACGCGGAAAAGAACAAAGCATTCGTGCTGATGCGGTATTTTGGTTACCTGCGTCGCGACCCGAACGTGGGAACTGGTCCAAACCGGATACAGACTACACTGGTTACGATTTCTGGCTGACCAAGCTCTTGCAGTTCAACGGCAACCCGTTGACGCGGAAATGGTCAAGGCGTTTCTCGTCTCAGGTGAATACCGGGGCCGGTTTGGACCGTAAGGCAAGTGAAAGGTGAAAGGTGAAAGGTGATGAGTAGATGAGTGATGAGTGATGAGTAGAAGGTGAATACCGGCACAGATTTGGACCGTGAAAAAGCAGTGAAGAGTGAAAAGTGAAAAGTGATGAGTAAGGTAATGAGCTGATGAATCAAATCGTTATCGTTCCTAACTTCATCGTTCATCACTCATCATTTATTACTCATACTTTTCACCTTTCACTATTTACTGTTTTTACCTGGAGTACCCGATGAAACCAACATCCCCCTTCCTCCTCCTCAGTATTTTCGCAGTCCTTGTTTTCCTCATTTTCGGCACCGTCCGCAGTACCGCTTCGGGCCCTTCAGGGTTGCGGCAAGTAACTGCGCCCGCCCCTGCAGTCCCCACAACTGTTCCCGAATTAAGGAGAGTGGCTGCAGAGCAGGATCGGGGCCGGCGATCAACCAAAGCGCCTGGCAGCAAATACAGGCTCTGCTTGAAGAAAAAGGAAACACGCACCGCCGCCCAACAGAAGATTGATTCACAACTGCTCTACGCGATCAAGATGCGCCGTGGAGAGAGAATCACAAACAACGTGCAGAGTCTCTCCGTCGAAGTTGGTGCTGACGACGCCGGACTGGTGACGGTAGACATTGCCGCCATCGTTGACGACCAATTGTTGAATGACCTGCGCGGTATGGGTGTCAAAGTCTCGAATGTCTTTCGCAAATACAACTCGCTGCGGGCCGTTGTTTCGCTCGAACAATTGGAGACAATCGCAGGTTTCTCTCAAGTTCGCTTCATTCAGCCAAAGCAGGAAGCGCTGCTCTCGCAAACACGGGTGGAATCGCGAAGGCTTCTGCAACCACAGCCTCGGTATCCTGGGCCAGGGGCGCAGCAAACGTGGAAACCATATGAGGACTTCAACGAGCGCGCGGCGCGCGTCCGGGCTGCTCTCCAGCCGGTCCTAAGCAGCGCTCCGGCTCCCAACAGTCCGCTGGGAATTGGCAGCGTCACCTCTCAGGGCGACACAACTCATGGGGCCTTCATTGCGCGAGGCACATTCAACGTCAACGGCACCGGAATAAAGATCGGCGTTCTTTCAGACGGCGTGAGCAGTCTTGCCGTTAGCCAGTCAACGGGCGATCTGGGTCCGGTAACTGTTTTGCCGGGCCAGGGAGGTTTTGGAGACGAGGGCACGGCGATGCTCGAGATCATTCACGATCTCGCCCCGGGGGCGCAGTTGTATTTCGCAACCGCAATCAGCGGCTTGCCCTCGTTCGCCCAGAACATTCGCGATCTGCGCACGGCGGGATGTGACATCATCCTTGACGACGTTGGGTACTTCGTTGAATCACCATTTCAGGATGGGCAAACGCCGACGGTCGTATCGCCCAACAACTCCGGTCTGGCGACGCAGGCTGTTAATGATGTAGTCGCTTCCGGTGCCCTCTACTTTTCCTCAGCAGCCAACTCGGGAAATTTGAACGATGGTACTTCCGGAACCTGGGAAGGCGATTTCGCTGACGGGGGAACGATCAGTTTGGTGCCGGGCGGAAAGGTGCACGATTTCGATCCGACTGCGAGCGTCTCACAGTTTGACACGATCACAGAAAGCGGATTTCTGACTAACTTACACTGGTCAGATCCGTTGGGTGCTTCAAACAACGACTACGATCTCTTTATCATCACCGATACCGGAACGGATGTAATAGGGTCTTCCACAAATATTCAGACTGGCACCCAGGATCCTTATGAGGCGATCTTCTTTGCGCCTGTGGGTTACAGAGTCGTGATTTTACAGAAAACCGGAGCAGCTAATCGCTTCCTTCATCTCGCTACGAATCGCGGCGAGCTAACGCTTTGCCACTGAGGGGAGACGCACGGACATAACGCCGCTTCAGGAGGCTACGGAGTTGCCGCTGTGGTGCGCAGTTTAGTGTTTACCCGGCGGCTTTCAGCGCCAGCGACATGGTTGAAACATTCAGCTCTGATGGACCGCGGCGAATCTTCTTCGCCGGAGATGGCTCGCCTATAACACCCGGCAATGTTTCATCAACTGGAGGCTCGGTGTTGCAGCAGCCCCTGATCACCGCCGCCGATGGCGCGGCTGTATCCGGCGCCGGCGGCTTTCCCCGGTTGTTCTATGGAACCTCTGCTGCGGCACCGCATGCCGCGGCCATCGCTGCTCTGGTAAAATCCGCTAATCCTTCTCTAACGCCAGCCCAGCTCAAAACCGCGCTCACCGGTACGGCAATCGATATCGAAGGCCCAGGCACTGATCGCGATTCGGGGGCAGGTATTGCCGTGCGCCTTTCCGGCCTTGCAGTCGCTCGGACCGCCGGTGGTGGGCAAGGCGTTCCTCGATCTGTCAACAGTTTCGAAGACTGAAACTTGCTGCAATGGCGACAGCTTCATCGATCCCGGAGAGGCGGCACGCTCAGCGTTGCCCTGAACAACCTTGGATTGCAGGACGCGACTGCCGCGACTGCAACACTGACGACTTCAACACCCGGCGTGACGATTGTGAGATGGCGTCTCGCGCTATCCCAGCATAACTGCTGCCCAATGGCAGTGCCGTTAACACTACGCCGTTTTCTTTTTCCGCTGGCCCTGACAGCTCTCGCTGGATCCGGAAGTCAGTTTTACGTTGACGATCAACTACTGGCGGCGGTCATCAAACGTCGCAGTCGTGGAATTTCAAAGTTCAACTCGGTCACCAACTGATCATTAACGGCAGCTTCGAGACCGGTGATTTTACGGGTTGGCATGTTTCTACAGTCGCCACCGGCGGCTCAGGCGATTCCCTTTGAGCCATGGTTCAGTGACTCCCGCAGGATTCGGAGGCTTTGGCGCTTACCAAATTCTTCCGACCTCGCCGCAACATGGCACTCACGACGCCTGGAATGGTTTTGATGGCGGCGGCCCGATGGAGTTTCCGGATGTATCAGGACATCTCGATTCCCAGCGGCGCCTCACTGAATCTTTCGTGGCGGGATCGGGCGCAATGGAATTACTGCTGCGCGTTTCAGACACAACCGAGAACCTATGAAGTCCAACTTCGCAATCCATCGACAAACGCGATACTGACGACGCTTTACTCATTTTCAACCGGCGTCGAGGATTTCTACCACGATACCGGTTGGCTAACGCATAGCCACGATCTGCTCAGCTTTTGGCGGGCAAACTGTTCGCATTTTCTTTCTTGAGAAAATCCCGGAAAACTTCAGCGGACCAGGACAAATTGAATTTGATTCGATCAGTTCGTCAATGGTCCGCTGCCTACCCCGACTCCTACTCCCACGCCTGGCCCAATCGTCACTCAACTATACGGAGGAACCAGGAGCGGTCAGCTAATTACACTAAACCTAAGCACTGGCGCCGGCACGCTGGTCGACAGTTTGCCTGGCTTCGGCAGCACTGAAATTGAGTTTAATAACGACACTCGACGCGCGTTCACCCAGTTTCCCGATGGTTCATTCGCGGGACAGGAATTTGATATCAGCACGGGAGCGACCTTAGGCCCTCCACTCGTCAATGGCGGATCATTTACTGGATTAGAATGGGTCGGGTCGTCACTTTACGGCGCTCGGATCACGGGTCCTGGCGGTGCTTCCGACTTGCGCATTCTCAATCCGGCGACTGGTGAGACCCAACACCAGTCAGGAACAACAGGCATCATGAATCCACTTTCCGGGCTTGCCTACGACGGGCCGAACTCGATTATGTACGGACTGACCGGTGGGGCAGGTGGCTCTTCTTCCAGTCTGGTTACTGTGAATCTAACCACCGGAGCGGCTACTGTCATTGGCTCAGTTGGATTCAATGGCGGCAGTCTGGAATTCGGGCCGGATGGCAACCTCTATGGAGGCAGCACTGGTTAACACCGGCAACCTCTACCGTATCAACAAGGCCACCGGAGCGAGCACGTTGGTTGGCGCTACGGATTTGCGTAATGACTGGCCTGGCGCTGGTCATCGCACCGGTCGTCCGCGCCAAACACGGTGCAATTCAACGCCGCGTACGGCAAATGTCTCGGAAATGATCGACGCCACTACGAGGGTTGATTTGGTCGTCACTCGCAGCCGGCACGACAACTGCCGAGGCATCAGTTGACTATGTTAGTTCGGACGGGACCGCCAACGACCGGTCAGACTATCTAGCTATTCCGGGGCACCCTCCGATTTCGCCGCCAATGAGTCATCGAAAACGATCACCGCGTTCATCGTCGACGATCGTTTCGGTGAGGGCCCCGAGAACTTTAATGTCACCCTCAGCAATCCCATCGGTTGCACACTCGGCTCCGCGGCCGCGGTCGTTGTCACCATCAACAGCAACGAAGCTGTGGACGGGCCAAACCCGGTCAAGGAAGCCAGCTTCAATTCTGATTTCTTCGTACGCCAGCATTACATCGACTTTCTCAACCGCGAGGCCGATCCATCAGGGCTGGCCTTCTGGAAAAACCAAATTGACGAGTGTATGACGCCGGAGTGTCGCAGAGATTCGCAAGATCAACGTGAGTGCGGCCTTCTTCCTTTCGATCGAATTCCAGCAGACTGGTTACCTGGTCTACAAGGCTAATCAGGCGGCGTATAACTCGCACGAGTTTTTGAAGCTGCAAGATTTTTGCCGGACCTTCAGGGAGATCGGACGCGGTGTCGTAATAGGCCAGCCAGGCGCCGAGGCCCAGTTGGAAGCGAACAAGCAGAAGTTCTTTCTGGACTTCTGCAGCGGCCCAGGTTCCGGAATGCCGCCAACTTTCCAAACTCGATGCCGGCTGAGCAGTTTGTTGGGCAGCGAACGCAAACACATTGACTGATCCGCGCTCGGTATCAGGCGGCGTGCTCACTGAAGCAGAGCGCACCTGCTCTCGTCGGCCTGTTGTCCGCAAATCCCGGGTCACCCGCGTTGCGCGCGCACAGGTGTTGCGCTCGGTGTCTGAGAAAGCCAGCTTTTTCACAATCGCCAATCCAACCAAAGCGTTTGTATTGATGCAATATTTTGGTTACCTCAGGCGCAGCCCATCGATCCGCCGGAGCCAACGCAGAACTACGCCGGTTACAACTTCGGCCGGCAAGTTGAATGAGTCCAATGGCAACTTCGTCAACGCAGAATATGGTGAAGGCCTTCATCATTTCAGGTGAGTATAGACAAAGATTCGGACCATGAAAGTCCAGCAGCGCAAACAGGAAATGGAAAGGCCGGACTCGAAACTGAGACCGGCCTTTTACAGATTGCAGGACAGACATTCTTGCTGTCCCGCTACCCAGAAACGGTTGAGATACTCGCCCGAGACGATAAATGATCTAACCATCTTGGGCCGCGTGAGAAGTCGCCGCCGTGGTTATTCAGTTTCGGAGCCAGAAATCGTAACCAGTATAGTCAGTATCCGGGCCTGTGTTGGGATCTCGTCGCAGGTAGCCGAGGTATTGCATCAGCACAAACGCTTTATTCTTTTCCGCGTTGTTCAGGATGGGATTTTCCGCGATGCGTGCGCACCGCTCGTTCGCGCGCTGCCGTATCGACTGTATTTCCGGCGCCGACGCCAAATTCGTTGATCGCATCCTGAAGTTGCTGCGCAGTCGGCGTAACTCCGGCCTTGGTGAAAAGCTGATTTACGAAGTCTGTCGGCGTCAACGAAGTTGGATAGGCCGTAACGAATTGCGCGCGCCCAACGAAAGTGTTCGAGAAGGCCACTTTGTTCGCCTCCAAAGCGCATCCGCGCCAGGCTTTCCGATAATCACTCCATTTGAAATCAGGAGTGAATCCGGTAGAAACTCACTACGCCGGATCAATTGGCACCTGAAATCTGATGCGTGCCGCCGAACGTGGAAGTCGCGGTGCTGTCGCCGTGAGCAACTTTGTACATGCGCTCGACCAGATAGCCTCGTCTCCTGGAACTCGATGGAAAGGAAGAAGGCACCCGAGGTGTTGTCGCGTTGGCCGGCGATGCAGGTGGCGTCACCATTGCACGACTGGATCTGGTTTACCCAGAAGTCGAAACCACTCTGGTCCGGGAAGCGGCTGAGGAAGTCGGTGTATTGCTGGTTAACGAAGAAATCGGAGTCGTTGATGGTAATTGGAGTGTTCGTGCCGGGTCGCAGACGAAGCGGCTTTACTTTGATGTTGCCGTAGTAAAGTTCGGACGGGAGATTGGGGATCTCAGTTACTATATGCAATGTCGGTGCTTGTCCCCAGACCGTCAAGGCCGCGAAGGCGGTGATTACTAAAGCTAAGGCAAATTTCATCATATTGCTCCTGACAACATACGCTTCTGAGGGAACGACCTCGAAATGAGGGTCCGTCTAACCTGAATGCTTAGACGCACCGACAAGGACGAAAGTTTAACCTTGCCGTTAAGCGGCGTCAATGAAGACCTCTAATTCCCGTCTTTACTGTATCGGCGAACCCTGGCGGCTGAGAAGCACAAAGCAGCCCGCCGGGTTGCTCGAAGGGCGAGCGAAACACTGAAATGCAAATAGCACTTGATGGCCTGCCGTTAACAACGGCCAAAACCGGCGTTGGGCACTATACCTACGAACTTGCCCGCGCATTAGCGAGCATCGAGCCATCAAGTCAATTTGAGAGTTGTTTACCCGTCCACCTACGCTACCATTGGGCCTCGACAAACTCAATTCGGCGCGGCTTCCTCCCAATCTAAAACCTCAATCGCGTGAGAGTTGGTCCCCTGGGAAAACATTGGTGGTCGGCCGGCCTGCCTTCGCTACCATAAAACGCAGCCAGCTCGAACTCTTTTTCATGGCACCAATTACGACGTTCCCTTGTGGCGGCGCTGTGCGACCGTGCTCACAATTCATGATCTATCTCAGTTGCTTCATTCTGAAACTCATGAAAAGCGCAGCGTCAGGCGCGCTCGCCGGCGTCTGCCACTTATGTCACGCACCGCAGATGTAATCATCACGCCGAGCGAAAGCGTGCGTGTTGACGTGCATGCGAGCTGCTGAAAGCAAGCCCGGGCAAGGTCTTCGCCATTCCCGAAGCGGCGCGCGTTTGTTTTAAGCCACTGTCATTTTGCTGAGACTGCAGACGCGCGCGAACCAGGTTGGGTATTGGAGACGATTTTCTGCTTGCGGTAGGCACGCTCGAGCCGCAAGAATTTGTCGGTGCTAATAAGCGCTTTTGCGGAGTTGGCGAGGGAAAGACCTCAGAGCAAGACTCAACTTGTTATAGCCGGCGGGCGTGGCTGGTTGAGCAGTCCGCTCTTTGAGAGAATCAAGAAGTCGCCGGTGCGGGACCGTATTGTTCTCACAGACTACCTTCACGATGACGATCTGCAAGCGCTCTACGCATCTTGCCGCGCTTTTGTTTACCCGTCGATACACGAAAGGCTTTGGCTTGCCGCCATCGGAAGCGATGGCTTGTGGCGCTGCAGCATCGCGAGTCGCATCCCGGCGCTCGAGGAAACGACTGGAGGCGCAGCACTACTCTTCGATCCAACAAGCGTAACTGAACTTACACGCAACATTCTCGAATTGCTGGACAGCGAAAACGCGCGGCATCAGTTTGCAATTGCCGGGCAGCGTCGGGCAGCGGAATTCTCCGGGACTGACCGCTCAGCAAGACACACGCAGTTTACGCAGAGGCTGTGCGAAAATTGGTGGGGGTTCAAAGTTAATCCGTTGAAGACGAGCTCAAGGATTTCTTACAAACTTTCGTCAGGGCGACTGAGCCTACTCCTGTTTCTGCTGCTATGGTTCGCTTATGGCGTGGCGATTAATTCCAGCAACTTACTGATTTTGATCTGCAACACGTTGGCGTGGAGGCCATGGTCGAGCGCGGCCATTTCTACCTTGAGCACTCGATACCATCCCAGCGGCAAAGCAAAGGTGACGTCTTCACGTACGAAGGTCACAACTACGCGGCGAAGCAGCCCGGCCAATTCATGGTGGGGGCGGTCGTTTACTTTCTGTTGCACAAGCTCGGTCTAAGTTATGCAAACAACTATCTGCTGACTTCCGCTCTGGTCACTTTCTTCACCAGCTCACTTGTACTTGCCGCCTCCGCCGTCGCTCTATTTGGCATCGCGCGCGAGTTGTCCATAAACGGTCAGGGTCGCTTGCCTCCGACGCTAGCCGGCCGTGTGGGGACCCGCTCCTGCACCCCGCGCGGGCTGCCCGCGTGGGGACCCCGCTCTTCCGGCCGCTGGCTGCGACGTTGAGTTATGCGTTGGCCAGTACTGGCTTTTTCCTACTCCGGCATCGCGCACCACGACATACTCGCCACCGGCTACCTGGTAACTGCTCTCTACCTCATCGAGCAACTCAACAAGGGAAAAGCAACGGAGACGGGTCTGCTATCTCAAAAGCCGGCGGCGCGTGGTGTGCTGTTGGGTCTGACCATAACAACATCGATGTTACCGTTCTTCATGGTTGTTCTTTCCTCGCTCTACTTTCTCTCCTTGCGTCGCTGGCAACTTCTGCCGATCTTCCTGGTAAGGTCTCTTCGCCGGTCTGCTGCCACTCTTTGTCTACGACGCAATCAGCTTCGGCAATCCATTCCTGCTGCCGAATGTCGCTGGCTCAGGGATGTTCGCGGACACCTTTTTTACTTCGATCCGAGGAACTTTGGTGACAAGCTGGCTTTCTATGCGAGCTCAGTGGCTGCTTACGTGCCTGTCTTCGCGGTTGGCCTGCTGGGGTTGTCGTATTATCCGCGCCAGCTAAAGCGAGGTACCGCAGTTTCTCATGCTGCTTGCTTTGATGATTTCGCTGGCGGTGTTTGTCTTGAATATCAAATCGGATGGTGATTGTCAGTTTGGCCCGCGCTATCTCGCTTCCGGCGATGCCATTCGCGTGTCTCGGCGTAGCCGGGTTTCGTTATCTCGCCACCGTTTCAGAACGCCGTCTGGCTGCGGTGGCCGTAGTATTGGCGGGCGCTTTCTCTTTCGTAATCAATCTCGTGGGAGCTCTCCGCGGCGCGATGAATTGTCCTCACGGTCAAAATGCTTTTGGAATGACCTCGCACGCAATTCAAAATGGCGGAAAGCTAGTCTATCCGCTCGCACTGTGGCTACTCTTGCCGTTGCTGGTCTGCACCACCGCTCTTTCTAGTAAAGGTCGTAGCGTTGCGAAGCACGAAGGGCCCTTCGGTGTCGGCAGCTATCGCAAGCCCAAACTGCTAAGTCTTGGGCCTCCCGCTGCCACTTTGAGGTATAGGAAAGTCAGACAGTTCAATCAGCCGCAATTGGCGGACAGGGAAACTGGCCCAGCAAAAGGTCCAGCCCTGGTCTCACTCTTTCACACGATAGAGGTAGATCGAGTTGCCAAAGACTGCCTCGGGTGTGCGGACGCGATAGTCGGCGAGGGTAGTTGACGCGCTGCTCGTCGGGAATAAGCTTTCCGTCTTGATCGGCCGGCACCGCAACGGTCGAACCGTTAAGGAAGCTGGCGCCGATCGCAACGTACCGCGTTTCCGGTATTATGCGGCCGGGTTTGGGAAAATTTCGTAATAGTGAATGTCGTAAAGTTCCAGGCTCCCCCAGCCGCCGGAGACAGCGCCACGCACCTCAGTCCCGCCGTGGGCGTGAAGGTACTCGGCGAGGGCGCGCGTGTCGTCGCCCCATTCTACGTTGGAATCAGATAGATACCACCAATGCGGATGAGCGGATGCGAGTTGATTCATGTAGGGAATGTAATCCGGATAGGCCCGCAGCGCTTCAACAGCCATCCAACCGAACAACACCACCACGAGCGCAATGGCCAGATGACGCCGGGTAACGCAAGCCGAGGACGCGATCGAGCAGCGCGCCAGCAGCGCTGAAGAGGAACGGGTAGACGGGAAGAAAATGCCTGATGCCGATATTGATATGGCTGGTCATTGAGAGCACGCAATAGATACCAATGGGAATCAGCAGCCACAGCATGCGTTTGTCCCTTTTTCGCATCAGTTGCCAAAGCGTCCACGGGAGCGCGATCAGTGTGATTACCAAAAAGGGCAGCGACGTCTTCAAGGCAAAAGCAACCGGAAGTAATACCACCAACCGTTCCGTGCTGTACTGTCCCAGCAACGATGCGGCGTGTCCGTCGCGATTATGAAGCATTACGTTGTACTGGCCGAAGAGGTAGTAAGTAGGCGCGACGACCTTGAGCCGACACGGAAGAATGTCATCCAGCGGTCGAATGCTTCGGGTGATCGTGCTCTGCACCCACTGCACGTCACCGCGCACGATCGGCGGGCCCCTGGAAACGGTAGGCCGCATTGATCGTCAGTAGGACAAGAAGCAACACGATTCCACCATGAAGCATTAATTGCTCCGAGTTACGCGCAGACGCCGCGCAAAAACAATTCCTCCGAGTTGCCAGGCGTGCAAGTACCGGAATCAGCACGATCATCGAGAACTTTGTGAGCAGCGCCAGCCCGCTCGCCAGCCCCAGCCAGCAAAGCATTCTGCGTCGTCTTCGCTTGCCAATAAATCCGCGCGCACGAAGAAGAAGAATAGGAAGGCAAAGGCGCCCGGTAGGTCGGTATGGACTATGCGCCCGTGGCCGAGCACGGTCGGCTCCAGCGTATATAAGGCAACGGCGATTACTGCGGCGCGCGGCCCGAAGAGCGAGCGTGTAAAGGCGAAGGTGAGGATGCCAAGGCCAAGCGCCAGGACGATCATCATCACCCGCGCTGAAGAAGAGTATCGTCTCGAATTCCCGCCGGTTGGCTTGCCAGAAACGGTCTTCATAACTCCATGTCAACGTCCCATGGACGCCTTTGCATTTCCTCTGCTGTAGGTGGTGACTCGTTAGGTTGAATAAAAAGCAACGGGCAGGGCGGCCCACATTTTGATCGGGGCGGATGTTCATTGTTGAGTTGGAAATCGCCGGCGACCAGATGATAGTACCCGGCAGGAATGTGAACGATTTCTCGTCGTTGGTAATGCCTTTGCAGGGAGATGGCCCCAGCATATTCACGGCCATCAAGAGTAGTAGGCCGGCGCAGATTGCTTCGGCCTGGTGTGCGCGCATGAACTGCCTGAACGTTCCGAGGCGATGGCCGAGCCCGGCCGCCCGACTCTCAGCAATTTGAGGCCCTCCACTTTTGGTGAGTCTTCCATGCAACTTCGCGTGGGAGAACGGCCTGAACAGCGAGCGCCGGACCACACGCTTTTCCATCAACGCCGCAAACGCAGGCGGAATGACTCCGAGGATAGCCTTCAGCGATAATTGCCCAGTCCATCTTTGATCTTCCCAGGCGACGCTCGACAAAAATTATTGGGACTTCCGCAATCCGGAACTTCTTCTGATAGGTCTGGTAGGACATCTCGACCTGGAACAGGTAACCGCTGGAAAAGATCCTGTCGAGATCAATAGCCTCGAGGACTTCACGCCGCCAACATTTGAATCCGCTGGTCGCGTCAGTCAACGGCAGCCGGGTGATGAAGCGCACATATCCAGTCGCAGCCGGCTAAGTATCAGGCGCTTCCAGATCCCAGTTCACGACACTAATGCCTTTCAGGTATCGCGAGCCGATCACGAGGTCGTGATCAATTATCTTTCGGAAGAATCGCAGCAGGTAACTCGGATCGTGGGAGAAGTCTGCATCCATTTTGCAGGATGTATTCATAGTCAGCGCGCCAGCGCAGAGCTTGAAGCCTGCGACATACGCAGGCACGTCCTAATCCATCTTTGCGCGGACGGTGAATAACAAAAGCTTTGTCGGGACGTTCAGCGCATAACAACTCGTCCGCGAGTGCTCCAGTGCCATCCTCTGATTCATCGTCGACGATCACAATGTCAGCCGCAGCCGCATGCTGCAGGATGTTTCCGACAATCTCCCGCAGGTTTTTCAATCTCGTTGTAGGTGGGCAGAACAATGAGGCAGCGCATCTCTGCAGGCACGGCGTTCCTTTGCGGCAGCGGGATAAGAATTCGTTTTGAAGAGCGCGCATCATCGCATACGAAAGACATAAATGGAATTGCCGATAATCGCTTCCGGGTGCGTTGTCGGAACTCTTCAAAGTAATTGAACCGCTGCGCTTCCGTTTCTCGACCGGCTACCGGGCGGACCTGGCGGCACCGGTTGATCCATTGAGAAAACTGGCGCCGATTGCGTGTGTACTTTGGCTCCGGCTGCCCGGCGTTCGCAGGCTCCAGCGCGTCAACAAAATCGATGCCATAGCGGCCCAGCGGCCGGGCGCCCACGCATCGCCGCGCGCACTCTTGTTTCGCCGCGTGCATGCAGGTACGACGCAAGCTCAGGCATGCTATCGCCCCACTCAACGTTAGAGTCAGACAAATACCACTCAGTGCGGATGCGAGTACGCCAGTTCATTCAGATAAGGAATGTAATTGGGGTAAGTCCTGGCCGCTTCGATCACACTCCAACCCAGAATGACGGCGACGACGACTGCGCCTAAAAGCTTTGCGGGCGTGGATCAGCCTGTCCAATAACGCGCCTGACATGATGAACAGAAATGGATAAGCCGGAAGATAGAAGCGCACGCCGATGTTGATTGTGCTCGTCATTACCAGTGCCGTGTAAAGTACAAAACGGCGTCAGCTTACAAAGATGAGGATCCGATCACGTTGTTTCTACGATTCGCCACGCAGCTCCACCAGATCGCCCGCGCAGGAGGTCAGCAGAAACGGAATTGTCGTCTTCAGCCCAAAGGCGGCCGGGAAGTAATACCACCAACCAAAGCGGCTGCTGCTGGCCAAAGATCGAACCATCAGTGCCCAATCATGCTGTGCCAGATCTGCCATAAGGTGCCCAGTAAGAAATCGGTCTGGCACGAGATAACGCACACACGTGCACGCCTGACAAAATAGTCCGGCCCGCGAGGGAAACGATGCGATGATCCATTGGTTGTCGCCTGCGGTTAACGCCCGATGATTGAAGAAATACCGGCGTTAATAACCAGGAGCGACACCTCGATGATCGTTGCAGCCTGCGCGAGCGCTGCGCGGCGGGTCAGCTGCAGTCGGGCGGGGAAGACCAGCAGCAGCGCCAAACCCAGAACAGCGAGGGGCGCAATCGCAACCATGGGAAAACTTCATCAGCGGCGCCAGTCCAGTGGCGGCGCCGAGATAGATCGCACGTCGAAGTGTAGGGCCCGAGAGGTAAAACTATAGGTCGCGTACGCCAACAACAGTAGTGCAAAGGCTGAGGTCATGTCGGTGTGGACGAGCGGTGCGTGCGCAAGTACCGTTGGCTCGAGCGTGAACAACGCGACCGGATCACGCCCGCGCGTTCACCAAACAGCCAGTTGCGCGAAGTGAAAATCACCGGGCCGAACAGCACTGCGAAAGCAATCATCGGTATGCGTGTCCAGAAAGAGGCAGCGCGATAGACAGAGTCGTTCGGGGGTCCAAAAACGCTGGCTGAGCGACGAACACAAAGGCATCATCACGCGGGACCTTCTGGAGTTCGGTAGCAGACATCTCACCGGGCTGAATAAGCAGTAGCGGCAACGCTCCGATCATCATCGAGACGGGCGGGTGCTGGTTGAGAAATTGGAAGTCGCCGACAACGAGGTGATAATATCCGGCAGGTATGTGCCTACGACTTCGTCGGTTGTGATGCTCTTGCGCGAGATCGCTGCCAACAGCTGGACGCTCATCACGCCGAGCAGTGCGGCACAAATCAGCTTGGCGCGATGACTACGCGCCCAACGCAGCACCGGCGCCGGAGTGCGACGGGGCTCAACAGTAACTGTCTCAGGTTCCGGTGTAGTCGGCTGACTCAATGACTCGTCCATTCAATCCTCGTCGGAGGATAAAGACCGACTATTTGGCGGCGCTCGCGGCTACGCTGGCGCCGATGTATTTTGTTACTGGCATGAGTTCCTGTTTCTTCAATGCGTCTTCCATTTAGTCTTCATTCTAAAATAACGCCGAGTTGTGCGACTGCGATAGTAGTCTCGCTGCTGCCGCTCATCTATTTCTTTCCGGCCACGACCGGCAATCTCATTATCTCTCCAGACGACGGCGTAATTTTTAACATACCCATGCGGGTCGTCGTCGCTAATCTGATCGGTTCCGGCTATGTTCCGCTTGGAACCCTTACATGTTCAGCGGCATGCCGCTCTTTGGCGCGGCACAGGCGGGCGTGCTGTTTCCGCTTAACTGGTTTTACTCTCATCTTCAGCGCGCCTGTCGCGACCAACCTGATGATGCTCTCGACCTACATGCTGGCCGCACTGGGCGCTTACCTCTTTGCGCGAAGAAGCGGAGCCGCAGCATCGCTGGAGCCGCCGCGACGAGTCTGGCCTGGCAGTGGGTGTGCGTTCATGGTAGCGAAGGTGGGCCAGACTAACGTCGTCCAGACGGCGGCGCTGCTTCCGTGGGTGCTCTGGGCCGTAGACCGGTACGGGATGAGTGGGAAACGAAGTCACGGGGTTGTGCTCGCCCTGCTGGTGGCAGTGCAGGTCTTTGCCGGGCATCAACAAACTTTCGCATATTCGTTTCTGCTGGCGGCTGCTTACGCAATCGTAATGGCGCGAGCGTCGGCCGGCCGCGAACGCTGGTCTTATTTACGGGCCCTGGTTTTATTGTCAGCGGGAGTGATCCTGGCTGCGGTGCAAATTCTGCCCACTGTCGAGTTGTTGCGCAACAGCCTGCGCGCCACGGCGTCTTATGATTTCTTCAGTTCGTTCTCGATGCCGCCGCGATTCGTGCTGACTTTCTTCGCGCCTTTCATCATGGGTGGTGGCGACGGACAACTGTTTCGCGCGCCCTACATCGGTCCGGCTGTTCGTGGGCGAGTACATCGCCTACGTTGGAGCCGCGACTATCATGTTGGCGCTGATGGCGCTACTGCTCAAACCGGACCCGCGAACGAAATTCTGGGCCGTCACAGCCGTAGTTTGTCTGGCTCTGGCAGCCGGACGTTTTCTTCCGCTTAATCTCTACAAATTGGTTTACTACGTTCCCGTTCTCAATCTCTTCCGCGTTCCCGCCCGTCACTTGATGGAGGTGGAATTCGCTCTGGCCGTACTTGCAGGCAGAGGCTTAACGGCAATTGCAGCAAAGTCGCAATCGGAGCGAGCGAAGGTTTTGCGAGCAGTGACTGCGGCGGGAGGATTGGTTTTTCTGCTGACGTGTCTAACGGTGAGTCGGTGGCGACCATCTGGCTTTTAAACCAGGAAGGTCGGCGCCGGTAACCATCCTGCGTGCGCCCTGAACTTTTCATTCCGATTCTGATCGCCGGGCTTAGCGCAGTCGCGCTTTGGTTCTTTGCACGCAATGTCGAACGCCGTTCCGGTCCGGCTTTGAGTGTTTTGTTCGTAATCGTGATTCTTGATCTTTGCCTCTGGGGACAAGCGAGCGGCTGGCGTCTCTCGCCGACGCGTGTCCATCCACTCTGGAGCGAACCGGAATCCGTCCGCTTGCTGCGAATCTGCAGCACGATCAGGAGATACGCCCTACAGAATTCTGACTGACGTGCAGCCCTTCTTTATTAACACCGGGCGCGACGAAGCCGAAAAATTCAAGCTCGGCGAATTCATGTTATCGCTGCAGCCGGACACTTACGTGATGCACGGAATTGAGAATGCGGCGGGCTACGATGGCTTCGGGTTAACGCGTTACAGCAAGCTGACCGACGACATGAAGCTGTGGGGCGAACTAACTGATCCCGGGCGCAGTGTGCGGTGGTCCAGGCCGCGAGTTCGACATCCTCAACGTGCGCTACCTTCTGAAGCAGAGCCCGCAGGGCGAGGCACGGCGACGGGCGGCCGAACACTCGCCGGCGGCGGTCGCCGCAGCGCCGGTAGGTAACGCGCCGGCATTGATAAATCTCGGTGGCGTTCCTTTTGCTAAAGAGGAGTTGGGGTGCGCCGTCGCTGATAAGTCAGGAACGCCTGCGTATTCGCGATGCCTCCGGTGGAAGCAAACAGCATCGCGCTGATAACCAGTCTCCGCCTGGGCGGTGGAGGTGGCGGACGGCGACGTCGTCGGCTACGTGCGCTTGCGGACTGAGGACGGAAAAAGATTTGATTTTCAGTTGCGTGCCGGTGAGCACACTTCAGGAGTGGTCGCGCGATCGCCCTGACCTGAAACCGAAGATCCGTCACCGTCTGGCGCCAGTGGCCACGAGTTCTACCGTCATAGATCCCGCGGGAAACTTTGAAAGTCATACCTATGTCGCACAGCTCAAGTTTCCGGAGATGACTCGTGTCACCGGCGGAGAGATTGAAGTCGCCGCGATCAAAGAACTCACCGCAACTGACGCTCGACGTGAAGCGCGTGTCGCTGCTCAAAAATGGCGTGGCAGAACCATTGCGCGGCGAATGGGTCGAGAAACTTCCGGCGCGCGAAGGCGAAGCGGATCGGACGAATGTGGGGGACGCGGCGTCGATTGGTAGCGGACGCTGGCAGCTGGCGGCCGAAACCGAATATCTGCAAGTCTACGAGAACACTCGTGCGCTGCCGCGCGTCTGGCTTGCTGTCGAGGAGTTTGTAGCGAAGGAACAAGACGAGCTGGAGATTATTCGCACCGGCAAACTGCCGGATGGAAAGTCGTGGGATCCGCTTCAGACCGTGCTCGTCGAGGCACCGACCTCGAGCGTTTTCGGCGCGAGCATGATCCGGGGTAGCGCGGATGTAACGCGACATGAGCCGAACCGTGTGGAAGTAAAAACTGCGTCCGTGGCGACCTCGATCCTGGTTTTGAGCGAGAACCATTATCCTGGTTGGCGCGCGTACGTTGATGGAAAATCAGTTGATGTAATGCGCGTGAATTACAACCTGCGAGGCGTGGCGGTTCCGGCGGGGAATCACGTGGTCGTATTTGTCTACCGCCCTAAGTCAGTGCTGGCTGGATTGGTAATTTCTTTGTTAACGCTTGGGCTGCTACTGTTTTGGTGGTCCGGGTCCGCTGACAAAACGTTCAAGCTGATTTGCTGGGACCGCGGGCGTCCCGCCCGCAAACGAGCTGCGCTAGCGCGAGTGGACCTTAACGGCGAATCAATTATGTGGTGGATCGCGTGCGGGCGGGACGCCCGCGGTCCCAGCAAATCGCCTGAGCGGGCTGACGGACTCATGATTAAAACAACAAAAAGCAATCTGGTGTTCGAAGCTCCGCGTTTCGTCCGAGCGGCTGGAAGACTGTTTCTTCTATCACGCTATGGAACTGCCGGGATTCGGACTGGTTCCGGCGCACTGGGATCTGCGCGGACGGTTTGATGATTATGTTGGCGGCGTAGAAGTGGCGGGCAAGTCAGTGTTGGATGTGGGTGCGGCGACCGGCTTCCTGAGTTTCGAAGCTGAGAAGCGAGCAGCGTCGCGCGTGGTGTCGTTTGATATGAGCGATGCGAGCCAGCAAGCCTTTCTCCCTTTCAAAGACAAACTCTACTACCGTGATCCCGACCGTTGGGCGCAGCAATATGGCGCGGAAATCGAGCAATGGAAAAACGCTTACTGGCTTTGTCACCGGCTGCTCGGTTCGAAGGCTCAGGTTTATTACGGCAGCGTTTACGATCTACCAAAGGAACTCGGCCAGTTTGACATCGCGATCGTCGGTTCTGTCCTGGAGCACTTGAGCGATCAAATCTCAGCGCTCGCCTCTATCGCGAAGCGCACCAGGAGACTATCGTCGTCGTTTCACCGTTGCTGCAGACTGATGAACGCATCGCCAGATTTGAATCACTGGCAAGTAATCCTGACGCCGACTTCACCTGGTGGACATATTCGCTTGGTGTTTATCGCGAGGTGTTTGGCATGCTTGGTTTTAGGATCGCAAAGGTGAGTCAGGCAAAGTATTACTACATGTACGGCGACAGGTTTGAGGAACGCTCGACTATTGTGGCGGTAAGAGACTGACTTGTTGAGCGAAGAGCGGGGGCAAGCCCACCTTCCTGACCTTAGAGACTTTCACTCTTGTTCGGCTAGTCAAGTTTGAAAGCCTCTCATTCAATTTCAAATAATCAAGTGCAATAAGCTCGGGGTGAAGAAGGCGGTGAACTGCACCCTTGACTGACACAAAAAGTTAAGCATAGATCCCCGGAGGGAGAAAGCTTAACTATGTCACAACAAAAACGGCGCGTATTCAGGCGCGAGTTCAAGCTCCAGGTGTTACGCGAAGTAGCTGCCGGCGAAAAGCCAGGCGGAGGCCGCCCGCGAATATCAAGTTTGCGAAAGCACCATTCACAAGTGGCGCGAACAACTGGCCAAATATAAAGACAAGGCGTTCGCGGGCCCGGGCCGTGCTTACAGCGATGAAGCTCGGATTCACGAGCTGGAGCGGATGATAGGCCGCCTCGCCCTGGAGAACGACTTTTTAAAAAGCTTTTGCAGAAGCTGGAACACGACAGCTGAAGACTGCGCGGCAACGCCAGCGCTTATTTATGGAACTGTTGCGCCAGGAACTAGCAGAGAGACCGACCGTCGAGCGAGCCCTTCGATCGCTCGGCGAGGCGGTCGGTCTCTCGCGCTCGACCATTAGACGTCGACTGCGGTCCGCCGCCCTGACCACTACAGAAAAAGACATCCAGCGCCGGGCACAGATCCATTCCATCGCTCTGGAAATGCGTTCTTACGGTTATCGCCCCATCACTAAAGAACTGCGGCGCCGTGGGGTAATTATCAACAGCAAAGTCGTCTTGCGTCTCTTACGGGAAGATAACTTGCTCTGTCTGCGGCGCCGTGCTTTTGTCGCCACTACGGATTCCCAACACCGGTTCACAGTTTACCCGAACCGGGCCCGGGAACTGGTGTTGACTGATATCAACCAACTCTGGGTCGCTGACATTACTTACATTCGACTACCGCGCGCATTCATCTATCTGGCTGCTGTCCTGGACGCTTATAGTCGTCGTTGCATTGGCTGGGCATTGGCCCGTTCCATTGATGCGCGCTTGCCTTTGGCGGCCTTAAAGATGGCTTTGCAAACGCGTCGCTTCCGACCCGGTAAGCTGATGCATCACTCTGATCAGGGTGTCCAATATGCTTGCTACGACTATGTTCAAGTGCTGGAGCAACACCAAATTATCATCAGCATGAGTCGCCCCGGTACTCCTTATGACAACGCCAAAGCTGAAAGATTCATGCGCACCTTGAAGTACGAAGAAGTGTACCTGAACGACTATGACACCTTTGCCGAAGTGCTGAATTCCATAGAGCACTTCATCGAAGCAGTTTACAATCACAAGCGACTTCATTCCGCTATCGGCTATCTGCCGCCGGCTGAGTTCGAAGCGTCGCTTCAACCATTAACCTTGTCTTAACTGTTTGCGTCATTTTAGGGGTGCACTACACGGGCTTGCCCCGCTGTTCGGTTTAGTCAGTCAGCCTTTTTTGTCACCTCGACTTTGAACACGAGCGGCTGCGAGCCTCTTTCTTCAAACCAGCAGACCTGCTGATCCACCAGATCGATCTTGACGGTGTAGGTTCCGGGAACAGATGGAACCGGACATGGCAGCGTTATAGACACATACTGCCCGGGAGCGATTGAGCGCGGCAGCATGGGATAGCCGTGAACCTCGCTCACCATCTCACCCCGCTGATCAAAAACTCTAACGCCGGGCATTACTACTCCGGCCCGCAGCGTCTGGCCGCTGAGCCACAACGTGTCTCCGATGTTCCTTATCGTTATCGTGGCGCTAATTTTTTCGCCTGGTTCTACGCGTTGCGCCAACGGCCCCGTGAGTTTGAAATCAGCCCGTAGTACACCGGGATTGCGACTGTCAGGCACGCTTGACGCCGGTGCGTCATGAGCGACTTTAATGCAGGTGAGGTAATGGTAATCGGTCGCGAGCGATCGCAACGGCAAGCGGTCGTCTTCCAACATCTCGCGCTCAAAAAGCCCGTTGACGCTCACGTAGTCACCAACCACCGCGAGTCCATGTTCGTCCAACAAAGTGCGCAGGTAGTCGCCGCTAAAAGGCGATTCGAGTGTACCGTACCGGCGCATCACGTCCCGCAACTCATCTTCGGTTGCCGAGCCTGCTGATGGCTTGTGACCTTCCAGAATAAAGAGCAGCCCACCTACGTCCAGCATCGCGGCCAGGTGACGAAAGACTTTCCGCTCGTCTTCAAAGTGATGGAGGAGTCGTAACAGATAATCGCGTCAAACTTTTCGGGCAGCGGCGTCGACTCGATGTCCTGCGATAGAAAACGGCAGCGTAACGCCGTCTCATGATCCACGTCATAAGGAACGCGCTCAACCCGATCACGCGCCATGTCGATGAGCTCGTCACTGATGTCAATCCCCGTCACTTTGTAGCCGAGACGGGCAAAGTACTCGCTGAGCCAGCCGGAACCACAACCTACGTCGAGAATTCTGGCGCCGGGTGGCAACGCAAGCGCGCTGGCCATGTTTGCGAAATCGGTGAAGTGGCGATGGGTTTCCGCGTCCATGCCGTCCCCAAGATGTTTGTCGGGCTTGTTGGCGAGATTATAAAAAGGCTTAGTACGAAGATAATGACTGCGTTCGGCATCGAGCATTTTGGATATTCGAGCGCTGCGCGTTTGTAGTCGATGCCTTCGAGCTTGGGTAGACGACCAGGCGAGTCCGGAGAGCCCTCAAACTTGTAGCCTGACCGTTTCCCTCGCGCAATCTTACGGTGGAGTGAATCTCTTTCTGTTTCGGGCGGCCTGCCAAAGTTGAGCCTGGCATACGCTCGTTACCACTCGCGGTTCTGTAATTATCAGCGTGCGCGAGCGCTGCAACTTCCCGAGCGACGCCTCGCAGGAGCGTTTCATCGTTTTCCGAATGCCGAGCGCAGTTATTTCGTTAGCCACGCCATTAAGAAACTGTTTACGCGGACGGCACGCGATCACCTCACGAATAAAGGTCAGGTAGCTTGCCGCACCTATTTTGATGTCGTGGGTTTCAGCTATATAGCGTCGCGCGTTTGCGCCAATGCTTTGACGCAAGCCGGCATCTTCGATGAGCCGGCGTAAGTAAGCCTCGATCATAGCTTCGGCATTTTCGTCCTGATCGATTTTACAATCGCGTCGCCCGGAAGTTCTGCAAAGGCGCCGACGTTAAAGACTATTGCCGGAACGCCGGCCGCCATGATGCGACAGAGACTGGCAGAAGTTTCGCCTACCGTGCGTTCACGTAGATTGAGTGCGATGTCGGTAGCAGCTATCCAACGCTCAAACTCATCCAGCCGAAGGTGCCCGGTGATCGTTACCCGATCTTCCATGTCGTACTGGCGCACCAGCGCGCGCACGTCGAAAAACGAATTCGGCTCGCCGACTAAGGTGTAGTGAAAATTGTGATCTGTCTTCAGGGACGACAGCGTTCGTAAAGCCTTTTCAATTCCTTTGCCCGGCGTGACCAGTCCGAAGTTGGCAATTTGTACAACACCGGCGCTCTCGTTTGACTCTCGCCCAGAGGCTGCCGGCGGCTTAATCGGCATGTTGATATGCGAAACCGGTATGGATGGCGCCGCCTTCGCGAAACGCGCCCGACCCATTCCGAATGAACGACAATCCCTTCCGCGGCGCGAGCCAAACGACAATTAAGCGGAAAGTCCAAAGGCAGAGCTGCCTGCGGCGAGTGTGCTCCCGCGTTCCAGCGCTTCTGCTGCTTCCCGGGTGGCACGTCTGCCATGACAGGCGAAGACTTCTTCCAGGTAAATCTCAATGCGGCCGCGCGCCTGCGCCAGCCCCAGGAAAAAATCCTGAAGAGCGCGAAATCGTGAAAGACAATAATGCCTGGACGCTTGCGTGCCACCTCGAGCATGCCCGCGTGATAACGGTGATCGTTTCCCATGTGATAGACGATCGCATCGTAGTCGCCGAGTGTTTTCAGAACTGAAGGGTCGCGGCGGTAATCGTGGTAAGTGAAGCGGTCGCGTATCGCCCGGTTAGACGGTTCAAAGCCGTCGACAAACAGAGCGATCTCCGCTTGCTCGGCCAGGTAAGGCAAGAGTTCTTCGCTGTAGTCGGAAATACCGGAAGGCTGCGGATTCAGCGGGCTGAAGTAAGCGAGTCGCATCGGAAGTAGGCAGTAGTCAGTAGTCAGTAGTTAGAAGTCAGATGTACCCCGTCAGTTTGGTTGTGAGTATTCTGTGGCAGTTTCGTTGACAACACAATTCCACTCACTAATTTTCATTGCCAAACACGAATTCAACCTTGAATTGCAAGGGTCCCGATAGTTGGTAGTTGCTACTGGGTATCAGCCCAGAGGGCTCGTCAGATAGTAGCCGGTTGTTGAAGCGAAGCGAAAACCACTGGACGAATCTGTTCGCCTCAACCGGTGGTCTTCGCTTCGCTGCGACCACCGGCTACTTTCTCGCAAACCCTCCGGTTGCATCGTTGCACTTCGAAGTTGAATCCGCTAACAGTAAACAGCCGAACAGAAGACAGAAATTCAGAAATAAGCAACGCGATTGCTGTCTGCTGTTTACTGTTTGCTGTTTGCTTCCTCACGAAAGCGCCAGCGTAAAGTGCGCCGCAAACAAAGCGCTCATCAATGCGAACAAAACCAGGAAAACAGCGCGAATCAGCTGGTCAATCTTTGCGTAACGGCCCGCCATTGCCAGCGTCATGAAAACTGGAAAAACAACCATCGCGTAGCGCGCCTGCGATTGCAGCAGCGCCGATGAAAGCGCCACCAGAACCGCCAAAAGCGTATAGGTAGCGAGCGCAAATTGACGTCGCTTGAGTAAGGCGACGCCACAAGCGAGCGCAATCGCCACCGCGGAAAAATTCAACAACCTAAAATCCCAATGCGCCGCTACTTCGGCCGGGTGGCCCAGGTATTCGAGTAGCGGCGAAAAAGAATCCGGCTTTACGTCCCCAGGCAGCCATCGCGCCTTTGAACGCCAAAGCGTTGCCGGTAATGACGTGCAGATAAATCATGAACGACAAGAGCCCGGCAGGAACCAGAGCAGCGCCAGACCGTCTTTGCGCAAGTTGCGAATGGACGGCAGCGGTCGATACATTTCCCAATAGAGCACCGCCAGCGCCGGCAACAACAGCACACCAGTGGTGCGGGTGGCTGAAGCAAACGCGCCAAACAATCCGGCGAGCCACCAGCGTTCGCTTTTCGCAAAATAAAAGCTCGCGACCGTCAGCATGAGGAAGAGCGACTCTGGTAGCGGTATGGAAAAGAAGTAGCTGGTGGGGAAGACAGCAAGATAAAACAACGAACGATCGGCATCGCAAGCGCTCAATCCGAAGAGCAACGCGACGCGGTGCAGCAGGAAGAGCGCCAGCAGGAAGCAAATGTGCGAAAGCACCATTCCCGTTATGACAAACTCGCCGGTAACGTAAGAAGCGAGGCGCAGCAACAACGGGAACAGTGGGAAGAATGCCCAATTGCGCGGCACGTCAGCGTTGAACGGCATGTGCTCGTAGTCATGCTCGGCTATGCCGATATACCAGTTCACGTCGGCTGTCAAAACCTCGTGACGGAGAACCCGTGCGATGGGTGCTTTCTCGAGCGAGATATAAGCGTCGAAGTGGCCGGGAATGCGTCAGGCGTCGTCTTCAGCAAACCGATCAGCACGAAGATGACCAGAACTATGACGCGCGAAAGCGCAAACGCAAAGAGTGCAGCGCGCACACTGCGATCGAGGACCAGTCGGCGAATGGTTTCGGGAACGTGGAGTTGTTTCATTGGGAAGAGGGACTATATACCAGCAGGTAGGGCGGCGTTAACACCTTTGGAGTGCGGTAACCTGTCACCGCTTTGCTCGGCCGCGCCCCGTTGCGGCCAAGTGGGAGATTGCGTCCAGTCGAACGGTGCGGCGTCAAGCCGCCGCAGGCTAAAGCGGTGACAGGTCACCGCACTCCAAAAGTTACCGCACTCCAAATCTCGTCCGTGGTTGTGATAAAGTCGCACGCCCATTGGGAATTAGTCGCTAACGGTCACTGTTGGAGATGCTGAGGAAGATGCTCATTTCGGTAATCGTTCCCTGCTACAACGAAGAACAGGTCATCGTCGAAACAAACCGCCAGCTCATCGCCACCCTGGCTGCGCTTGACGATCTGGACTTCGAGATCGTCTACATTGACGACGGCAGCAGCGACAAGACTGTCGACCTGCTGCGTGCCATTCCAGAGGTGCAGACAAACGCACGCGAGTGGTGCGGCTGGCGCGTAACTTCGGCCATCAACTTGCCGTGAGCGCCGGGCTCGAACACGCCGCCGGAGACGCCGTTGTCATCATCGACGCCGATCTCCAGGATCCTCCCGAAGTCATTCCCGAGATGGTGGCGCGCTGGCGTGACGGTTATCACGTAGTTTACGGCATGCGCACCGATCGCCCCGGTGAGACGGCGTTCAAGCTCTGGACCGCAAAACTTTCTACCGCTTTATCAATCGTCTTTCGAAGGTGCAGATACCACTTGACGTCGGCGACTTTCGTCTGCTCGACCGCCGCGTGGTTGACGTGTTGCTTTCAATGCCCGAGCGCGATCGTTTTCTGCGCGGCATGGTGAGCTGGATCGGTTTCCGCCAGGTGGCGGTGATGTATCGCACGGGCGGAACGGCGCGCGGGCCAGAGCAAGTATCCGTTGTTTAAGATGCTGCAGTTTGCGATGGACGGCGTGCTCTCGTTTTCACTCACACCGCTCAGGCTGGCGTTGTGGGTGGGGTTTCTCTCCATCGGCATGGCGTTCGCTGGGATTCTCTATGCGCTCATCATTCGTCTCTACACGAACGACTGGGTGCGCGGTTGGACTTCGATCTTCACTGCCGTGCTTTTTATCGGCGGCGCGCAGTTAGTCACCCTGGGAATCATCGGCGAGTACATCGGCCGCATCTACGCCGAAGTTAAGCGCAGACCGCTTTACGTGGTTGAGGAGCGGCTCGGCTTCGATAACCAGCAGCCGGAGCAAGCCCACCTTCCCAACCTATGAGACTCTCAATCGGCCAGGTAGCTCTGGCCTTGAAAGCCTTCAATGACGATTCAGCCACTCACGTCTCAGTCAGCTCGAGGTTGGGAAGGTGGGCTTGCCCCGCTTCGACGCCTTTTCGCGCGTGTGAAGAGTAGCCGGCTGGTGCGCGAGGTCTTAGTCTTCCTCACCTTCTGTCTCTTCACGGCAATTCTGACCTGGCCTTACGTGACGCGGTTGCGCGACGCAGTGGTCGATCCGGGTGATCCCTATCTCATCTCCTGGATTCTTTGGTGGGACTATCACCAGACGTTTACAGATCCGCTCAATCTCTTCCACTCGAACCTGTTTTACCCGCTGCGCTACACACTCGCCTTTAGCGAGCACTCCTACGGGATCGCGTTGTTTTTCTTTCCGCTTTACGCGCTTGGCGCACGGCCGCTTACGGTCCACGCGGTGGCGATGTTTTTCGGCTTCGTGACCTGCGGTTACGGTGCTTTCCGCCTCGCGCGTACGTTGACCGGATCAAACGGCGCCGCATGGATTGCCGGGATCATTTTCGCCTTCGTGCCATTTCGCTTCGGCCTGATGTCGCAGGTGGCTTACCTCTGGTCGATGTGGATACCGCTGCTCTTCGAAGCGTTAGTGTTGTTTGCGCGCGAGCGCAGCAAGAAGCGCGCGGTGTGGCTGGGCGTCGCCTTTTTCATGTCAGGGATAACGACGATCTCGTGGTTCACTCTATCGCTCGTGCCTTTCGCAGTTTCGGCGGCGATACTTCTAACGCGTCATAACACCTGGCGTGACCGCGAATTTTGGCGGCGTGGCGCGGCAGCTTTGGGCCTTGCCTCGCTCGCGCTGCTGCCATTCATGGTGCCCTACTACATCGCATCGAAACTCCTATAACTTCCGGCGAAGCATTGAAGAGGTGAAAGCATTTTCTGCCTGGCCCAGCCACTGGCTGGCGGCTGATGCACGAAACAGGTTGTGGCGCGGAATGGGGACAACCTACCCGACGGTGGAAAGTTCAGACTGTTCCCTGGATTGCTGCCTATTTTGCTTTCATTGGCGGCGCTGGTGCTCAGGCCCATGAAATCTGAGAACTCAAATCTGAAATCTGAGATCTCAAATCTCAGATGGGTAAAGCGACTCGATGCATTCGTCGTCGTTGCGTTCGCGGTGTCGATCTTGACTATCGGTTTTGACAACAGCGACGCTTTCGGCGGGTTTTTCAACTGGATCAGATCCGGAACGCGCGCTGGCTGTCCTAATCGTTGCGGTTATTGCACGACTACTGTATCGCCTATCCAGCGTTTCTACGGCGCGGCGAGAACGCAAATCTGATCGAAACGTTGCGTTCCGAGCGACGCAGCGATGCTTTTGGCTTGGCTGGTATGGACGATCATAGGTTTCTGTTACTCGCTAGGATGGAACTTTTTCTTCTATCGCATTCTGTACGACGTACTCCCACTCTTCAGGAGTATGCGCGTTGCTATGCGGGGATCGATGATCGCTTACCTGGGTTTGGCAATTCTCGCCGGCTTGGGTGCCAAACGACTAGCAGAAATGTTCGCTCAGAATAGACGACGTTTGAGCGAGGCCGGAGTGTTCGCGGTGATTGCTCTAATGCTTCTGTTCGGAACTCAACGCAGCTCCTTTGAAGATCATGCGTGGAGACGTCTATCCGGATGGCGTTACTCTGCGGCTAAAGGATACGCCGATGCGCGGAGGCGTCGTAGTTTTGCCGGCGGGCGAGACACGTTAACCATCGCCACGTGCTGCGTTCGGCCGATCACATGAAGCCACTGATTGTGGGCATCTCCGGGTTTGGATCGCCCTATGAAGATAAAATCGAAGCGGCAATTGCCTCCGGCCCAATTCCGCCAGGCTTCATTAACTTTCTCGAAGAAGTGCCCACGTCGTACGTCGTAATTGAGAACAACCTGATTGAGCCCGAACGCCGGATCGACTATGAAACTTTTCTCGCCAGCGCCGTCATGGCAGGAAGGCTGCGCTTCATAAACCGCTTCGACGGGCGCGACGATCTTGCTATGCGGTCGTAAAACGAGCCGCAGGCAAAGGCGGAGGCGCTGCTGCCCTTCACCATCCAAACCAGGGAATGGCGAGACTTAATCAAGGAAGATCCCGCCAATTTACTTGGCCAATACCGACCGTGGAGTCAGAATGGTCTATCGCTTCCACGTTGCTTCTTATGGTCAAATGCCGCGCTACGCTGAGTTCCTGGCTGATATGGAACTAGTCAGCCGAAATGTGATTGCCAGTTCCTCTCGATGGACAATCCAAACTTGAAGCTAACCTGCGCGGAGTTTGCAGGTGCCTGGGTTGAGCGACCGAAGTTTGTTGGCGCAGTACAAGCGGTTGACGAACGAACGCTTTGTTGACGAGTTAACGACCAAAGCAGGAGTCGTTCTTCAAGCCGAAGAACGCGCTGTCTTGATTGATAAACTAAGCAACGCGAGATGACGCGGGCCGAGGTGTTGTTAGCCGTGGTGAACAACCGTCAGTTTGTGTTGAGCAGGAAGAAAATCGTTCCGGCGGTGTGTTGCTACACTACTGGCTATTTGCATCGCAAACCGGACGATGCCCTCTGACCAGGCTCTGACTGGTTTCCAACCTTTGGGTTAGAGAGGTGGAATGTCAGGCGACCTGAGCAGACTCCAGGCACGGGTTCTTACGCGCGGAGATCATGGCGTCGAGAATGAGAGATGAGGCGGACGGGAAAAGTATGAGTGGTGATGAGGCGCTGCGCTGGAAGTGAGGCTCGCGCCGCGACTAAAATAATTAGCGAATGAGTATACTGAATCAAACAATGAGCTGCAGCGGAAGCGAGGAGTATCCAGCCTGTCTCTGTCTGTAGTTGTCCCTGTTGTTCAATGAAGAGTCGACCCTGGAGAAGTTGTGCGCAAGTTGTTGAAGGTTCCTTGTCCTCCTCGAAATCACTCATCGTTGACAGACTGTTCGACTGACGGAACTGGTCAGCTCGCGGGGCAGTTGGCGAGAAACAGAACCCTCAGGTGCGCGTGATTCGTCAGTGAGCGCAACGCGGGCAAGACTAGCGGCGCTGAGAACCGGTTTCGCACTTACGACCGGTCAAATAGTAATCGTTCAGGATGCCTGACCTCGAATACGACCCCGCGGAGATCTACGGAGTTATTCGCCCAATTCTGCAGGGCCGTGCTGATGTCGTCTTCGGCTCCCGTTTTCTGGTTCGCCGAGCGGCGCGCGTTTACTTCTATTTCTATCACTACCTTGCCAATAAATTCTGACCTACCTATCGAACGCGCTGACCAACCTCAACATGACTGACGTGGAAACCGGTTACAAGGCCTTTCGCGGCGAGATCATTCGCAACCGCTCGATCGTTTCGAGCGGCTTCGGTTTTGAAGTGGAAGTGGTAGCCAAGATTGCGAAATTGAACATCGCGATTTATGAGGTACCGATTAGTTATTACGGACGCACCTACGCCGAAGGCAAGAAAATTGTTTTCATGGATGGTGTGATTGCCCTCTGGCTGGTGATTCGCTTCAATCTCTTCTGCAGCCTGCGCTCGTCTTTCCGGGAAGTGCCGCAACTGAGACAACGGTAAACAGCAAACAGCAAACAGTAAACAGTAATAGCAGCAGGAGCTGAGAGTAACTCTCGGAGAGCGTGGTTCTGGGTTCGCTGTCTGCTGTTTACTGTTTGCTGATTACTTTCTTTTCCGATACACCTGAAACTGTCCGTGACTGATGATCACTTCACAGTCTGTGCAAGGTAACTCGTGGCCGATGACAATTGCGCCCGGCGGGGTTTTCGTCGCGCGAGAGACGCTGGAAGTTACTTACACTCACCCCTGCAAGCGTTGCATACCAGTAAGCGTAAACATAGGCGGCGGGAGTCTTGTCGAAAAGATAGACAGGACGCTCCGGTTGCGCCAGGGCGGTGGAAAGCAACTCCGGATAGTAGCTGTCAAAGGCATAAACGCGAGGTAAGGCATTGTGGAAGCGCCACTGAAAAATCGCGCCCTGAAGCAGTGTGATCACAAATAAAGTTGCTAGTACCGCGCGGCGGAGGTTTTGCCGCTGACCGTCTTGCCGGCGCTCCACGCAAAACTCGATTGCTGGAACCGTCAATACCAGTAAAAAGCAGGGGAGGGCGATAAGACGAAGGGTGTGGAAGTAGTCGAGAGTTAATGCCGCAGGGATAGGCGACACCAGTAGCCCGTAAATAATGAAACGCCACCATGCATAACTCCGGTAACGCAGCAACACCACGATCAGTCCCAGAGCCGACAAGGCGACCGCGCCAAAAAGCAGGCTGCCCATCCCCGGCAAGTGGTGTCGCGGTTCAGGGTCTCCATAGGCCAGCCATCTTCGCGGACTGAAGTTTTCGACATAGTTTTTGCACGAAGCGAAGAGCGATCTGGCTACGTGTGTCTCCTGGCTTAACGAAGGTCACAAACTTGAAACGCTCGCTGAGCGCGCCCGGATGACGCAAGGTAAAAACGCCAAGCGGCAAGAGAGTCAAACCGAACACGACCCAGGTGAGCAATACCTTCCGCCAGCTTTGCCGTGTGAAAAAGAATGCCAGACCCAGGGCGAGGAGCAGGGCCAGTAGTCTTCCGATCGAGTAGGTGTAAGCTATTAACCCCAGCACGACGCCGAGCACCAAGCGGCGCTGGACCATGACCACTGCGCGCGTTTGGCAGCGTGCTGCAGCAGCAGAAGAAATAACGCCGAGGATGGCCGGCAGGGAGCGCCACTTCCAAAACCAGACGGCTTGACTTCCAAAAAGCCAGGGCGTGAGTGCGGCGATGAGAAACACCATTAGACCGACGCTGCGCCGCCGGGCCAGTCTGGGCTGCAAGTATTCCGAATAGTAACGGCGGCAACGAGTCCTGCAGTAGCACTCAGCAGTCGAGCAACCAGGAATGCTTGGGCCAGTGAACCAGAAAACACGGCCGATAGGATGTAAATGTAGACGGGACTCTTATACTCCACCAAAGGCGCGAAAGTAGAGCGGGAACCTGTATCCATGTTCGTCCGCGCCAGTTTGTGCAATCGTGTGAGCGTTGTAGGCAATCGAAGCTTCATCAACGAAGAAGCCGACCGGATTCTTCGGGACGTCGTAAAAGTAAACCACGACCATCAGCGAAGCAGGAAGCGAGGAGCAGTAGCCAGGGAGAACGGGACGATTTTCCATTTGTCATTGGTGGATTCGAGTTTCAAGTGCAACTTGAAACTGCTCTTCGCTCCGTATAAGCGACATGTTTATAGCAACAAACCATCTCCCCGATACTCTTCAGCTCCGTGAAGGAGCGAAATGTGTTCCAGCCGGACGGTGCGCCAAGTTGTTGCGCTCCTACGTAGCGCGAGCCCTAATAGCGTGACGTCGGGCTATCAACATCTCGCCCCGCTGAGGCGAAATCCGCAACCATCTCCGGGATCCGCAAGCGGGCCATTGTTAATCGCGAAAGCGGCGTCGCACGCACCGTTAGTGTCAAACTTCGCGCACGAAGCCGTTATCAGCGTCTGGGGGCGTGTTGAAAGATCGCGTAACTGACATACCAGGCGCCGCCCAAATTCCTGAATATTGTAAGGATGAAAGTTGGCCGGATGGCTGGCGTCGGTGAAATTGCACACGGAAGTGAGATTCGAAATTTTTGTCGAAGACATCCAATCTTCCGTTTCGGTGAAGTCGACAGCATAGAGAACATGTTCCCGAGGCGTTGTCTACCGATGGCGAGACCACGTACTATGGATCGTGACCCGGCACGAATTGCGCTACGAACGCCATCGCGCCAAGGCTGGACTCAGGCGTTGATCGCCCCATTGCCGCGTCGAGAAAATAAACTGCGCTGGGGCATTTAGCGCCACGCCGCAGGGTTTTTGAGCGAGCGATCTTCGATCAGCGCTACCCAGGAAGATCAGAAACGAGATTGGTCTGGCGGTAAGTGCCGGTAGGGATTGCAACCTGAGGTTCCTGGAGTTTATTTGTCCGGTTCATAGCCGGCATGCATGGCAAATGATATTCGAGCACACTTGAAAAAGTTGCCGCAATCAGGAGGGCCGTAACACCCATTACAGTTGATAAGCGCGGACGGGCAGCGTGAGTGGGAGCGGATACTTTCATTTTGGCGTCCTCTTGAGTGAGAACGGTTCAGCCGCATTCTAGACCTTCTATGTTGAGCTCGCCAATTTTATCAGACTACCGTTCAAGCGATTTGCTGGGACCGCGGGCGTCCCGCCGCAAACGCGAGCGCCTGGCGCGAGTAGACCTCAACAGCGAATCAAGCATGTGGTGGATCGTTTTGCGGGCGGGACGCCCGCGGTCCCTGCAAATCGCTTGAGGGGTTCAGCCGGCCCCGTTGATCAGGTTTTCGACGACGTGTTGCCATGAGAGGTTCATGGCTTTGAGTTTTCCAGACCGCGCGTGCCCATTGCCTGCGCCCGCTCACGGTCGGCATAAAGCGAATCCAACGATTCGGCGAGCGCGCGTGCGTCCGGTTCAACGATCAAACCCTCGCGCTCGTGCTCGATGAATTCCGTGGCGCCACCACCGTCGCTCGCTACGACAACAGGTTTACCTGACAGCATTCCCTCCAGCGTGACGTAACCGTAGTCTTCGTCAAACGGCAAATAGCAGACTCCAAGCGCGTTGGCATAGAGCTCGATCATTTCCGACTCTGTCACGAAGCCGCGCAGGCAAACGCGATCAGCGACGCCATACTTCTTCACCAAAGACTCGTAGCGCTTCGGATCGCCTGAGCCGCCCGCAAGGATTATCTTGACAGGCGTACGCAGATACTGCGCTGCCTCAATCAATAACTCCTGGCGCTTCTGCGGCTCCAGCCGGCTGGGATAAAAGATGTAGTCGCCTTGCTCGCCGCCTTGCAAATTCTCGGCGCGCGGTGGCGGATGATAGAGCGGCTGACTTTCAATTCCATTGTAACGACGAAGCCGGTCGGCGACGGTTTTCGAGTTTGCGAAAACTTTCTTCGCGTCGGGTATCGAGACGATTATCCACCTGACGGATCCACTCGCGCACTTGCGCGCCATCTGGGTACGTCGAGAGATCGTCAAAGGGTGTATCCCAAAGATTATAGGCCGCGCGGTATTGGTGCATGATCCAGAGCACCTTGCGCTCATGCGCCACCAGGTAAGCCGGAAACTTCATGCCGATCACGAGATCAACCGGTTTCCCGTTGGCTTCGCTGAGGTCCAGCAGGCGCCAGGCCAGCGCGCTACGCATAATTTCGGCAGGCGGATACCACTTGAATGGCAAGCGCGACGACCTCGGCGTTGTATCCGGCCTGAATCAAAGCGACGCGCAGCCCCTCGACGTGCGACTCCGCTCCGCCGGTCGTGAAGGGGACTTGAGTGGTGCAGATGAGTACGTTGCGGATCATCGAGGTGGTCAGTGATCAGTAACAGTGGGCAGTGTGCAGTGGGCAGTGTGCAGTTTGAAGGTGACGGGACCAATAGTTTTGCTGAAACGACTACTGGCCACTGACCTTTCATCACTGGCCACTGGCCACTGGCCACTGACTCTTACTGCCCACTGCCCAGCCTGCCCACTGAGCTTCGATATTGCACACAGCGATGGACAACTCGCGGTCGTCGCGTGTTTTCGTCTTCGGTCGGACGCGGTTGCCAGATGCGATCTGCCCGGATCTCAACTCAAACTCGCCGCTGGCTCCGGCAGTTAGCGCTTCCGGCACGGGAGGCGCAGTTCCAGCCAACCGTAGCGCCAGAGCGAAAACGCACAGACTTTGTTGCCGTTAAGCAGCAGCTCAATTCCTAGTGGACGCACGCCAAGGTCCAGCATGTGTGTAGTTATGTCCAGACGTATTTCAGTGAGACCCGGAGCACGGAAGTTGACGCGGCCGCGCCCGCCCATCCAGCGCGCAACCGGCGGCAGCATGTTTGGTTCATACCAGCCGTCGTCAAACCTGGCATCTTTACTTCGATCCAGACACACGAAACGTTCCTGATCTTCCGGCGCTGAAAAGAGCGCGCGCCGGTCCCGATGTTCATTATAGAAAGGACCCAGCGGTGCATCTGAGGCTTTAAGAAAAACATACAGGCCGCTCTTCGGCAGCTGGATACCCAGATCAGACACTTTGGCAAACACGTAGCCCATCGCCAAATCGAAAGCACGTCGCTCCTTAAACGAAAGGCCACGCAGGTAGTCGAGAAAATCGTCTTCAAATCCCAGCGCCATATTTATCAGCCTGCTTAAGAAACTCTTCACTGCTGAGGGCATAACGCGTAGCGCGGTTCCCAGGCAACGTGGGGAAAGAACTTTAGGAACCTGGCGCCGTGTTCCTGTTCTTCCTCAAGACCGACATGGCCATCAACTTCGATAAAGCTACGCAACTCTTCGGCAGTCATTTCGTCGTAGCTCTTCTGAGCCGCACGGTCGGTACACTCAATCCCGTGCAGCGTCACGCCGCCTGGACGCAGCACGCGCTTCACTTCGCCAAGAACAGCATCTTTCTCGTCCGCTTCAATGTGGCCCAACACGTCGAGACTGACGACGTAGTCGAAGCTGGCAGCAGCGAAAGGCAAACTGGATAGTTGACTGCTAAAGGTTGCGTCGTAACCGTTGCGCCGGGCGGCTAGCGCGCACTCAGCGGATAGATCCACACCGGTGAGGGTCACTCCCTTGCGCTTCAACAAAGCGAGCATGCCCGCACCACAGCCAAGTTCGAGCACTTCCGAACCGGCCCGCACGTTGTCGTAGACCCACATTGTGCGCGCGAAGCGAATGTCGAAACGGTCGAGGGCCTTGAAGTAACGCGGATCGAGCACTTCATCGGAAACGAATTTGGTGCGGTAAAACTCGGCTACGTCGGCTATGCCGGCTCGCTCATATATGATTGTTCTTCGGCATAAGGGAAGTGATGAGTGATGAGTGATGAGTAATGAGAATGAGTGGTGCGGTCAGGAAGTTCCGCACTCATAACTCATTACTCAAGACTCATAACTTTTACGCGTCTCCAGTTGACTAACGCGGCGCTGCAATTCTTCCAGCAACGCTTCAGCCTTGCGGCGGGCGCGGTCTTCGAGCACCGCGGCTTCGCTCGTCTCAAGCGCTATTTGCTTGAAGCAACGCGCTGTTCATCCCGAAGATCGGTATCGCCTTCGCGCATTTCGTTGACCAGCCCAGCGACGCGTGCTTCAGTCCTGCCACTTAACGCTTCAAGCTCGGTTTGTTGTATCTCAGCCGCAGCACGTCTGCTCCGCCAAGCTGCGCCCTTAGTGCTTGTAATTCATGTTCCTGTGCTGCCATTACCGGCAGCAGCTCGCGCAAAGCCTGATGGACTGCAGCGTTGAAGTTTACCTGCTCCCAGGTGAACCAGTGCGCCGCGCGCTTCAGCTGCCGCTTCAACCAGAGTTCAACGCGGGCAATAGATCCACTCCGATTGCTTACCAGCGGCGGCAAGCGGTCCCACGCGCGTGCGGTTATGGTCAGATACGACTCAATCAGTGACAAGTTTTCCGCGGTTAGGCTTTCGTTATCGTCGTTAGTAATTTGTGGGAGCGCTTCGGAATCGCCCCTCCGTTGCCGCGGTTCGCGTCATCGCCGAGCGGGTTGCGCTGCTTTCCCTGCCTGTTCGTTGCTGGGAAAGGACGCGCTCGCGGATTTCGCGCAGAATACTTTCAACTTCGGTTTCAGCCATAACTCACACTCTCGAAGTGGGGCCGGCGGTGACGTGCTCGCGCGCTGGCGTTTGCCGGACCTGGTGCGCGGTGGCGCACAGTCGCGCGCGCGTTCAGATTCGCGATTCCCTCAGTCAAAGTCAGGCTCGTTACTCTAAGAAAGAGAGCTGCATCCAGCCAGTCGTAAGCCTGTCCTTCGCGACTATGGACAGCCAACGAGATCGTATACTGATCGACACCGAGCCAACAGTCGAACGCGAAACTAACCTCGATTACTTCACCACTCGGCACGGCGCCAAACTCTATTTGTCGTTCCTTCGTGTTTGTTCCATAGGCGTGTATGCCATGCGAATTGCGGAAAAGAAAGCCAATCACCGGATCGTCTACAGCTTGATTAAAAGCGCACTACCACGCGCAATGTCAGCGGCTCGCCACTCTCGATAATTTCGACGCGAGCTGGCGCCGCATCAGTAAGTTCCGCGCCAAGAATTTCGGCGCTGCCGTCGCCATGCCGGTAAGCGTAGCTAAGCGGCGCGAGACTTTCGTCGCACTCGGGTTTCACTGCTGAACTTACTACGCCTGATTCAGCATCGTAAGCTTGCTCCCGTTCCATAATGATCTTTTGATAAAGGTTAAGGACATCAACAGGCTTGCCATCGGCGATGACGCTGCCGGCTCGCAATAGAATAGCGCGCGAGCAGAGGGCGCGGACCGCCCCGGCGTCGTGAGAAACAAAAAGCACGGTGGCCCCGCGCTCGTGAAGTTCATTAATGCGCCGCAGGCACCGATGTTGGAAAACTGCATCGCCGACTGCGAGTGCTTCGTCAATGATCAGAATGTCAGGTTCAACGCTCGCGGCGATTGCGAAAGCCAGCCGGACGTACATGCCGCTCGAATAGGTTTTGACCGGCTGGTAAAGGAATGGACCGATTTCGGCGAAGCGCTCGATAGCGGGGAAGAGGGGCGTCAGTTTCCCGGCGGGTTAGTCCCAGCAAGCCGGCATTCATGTAGACATTTTCGACGCCGGTAAACTCCGGATCGAAACCGGCGCCAAGCTCGAGCAACGCCGCGATTCGTCCTTCATGCCAAACGTCGCCGTGCGTCGGCGCCAGCGTGCCCGAAATGATTTGCAAAAGCGTTGACTTGCCGCAGCCGTTTGGTCCAATGATGCCGACCGTCGTGCCCGCTTCGATCTCGAACTCCACGTCGCGGAGCGCCCAGAATTCTTTATGGCGGCGCAGTAGTCCGCGCGAAAGCGACTCCTTCAGACGATCGCCAGGGCGCTCGTAGATTCGGTATTGCTTGAAACTTTTTCGACGCGCAGGGCCACGGTCATGCGCTGAATGTAGCATAAGGCAGTGGGCAAAAGGCAGAAGGCAAAAGGCAGAAAGCAAAAGGCAGAACGCAGAAAGGCAGTAGACAGAACGCAGCAGCGGACTTAGCATTATCTGCCTACTGCCTACTGCCTACTGCCTACTGCCTCACCGCCTACTGCTACGCCTACCGCCTACTGCCTACTGCCCCCGCTCCGCCTCACGGGCCGAAGCGTTGCCGATACTCGCCCGAGGTAATGAACGCCTTGACCATCTCGGCGTTGACGAAGTTGCCGTTGAATTCGTTCAGTTTCTTAAGCCAGAAGTTGAAGCCCGACACGTCTGCGTCGCGCCGCAGGTAGCCTGCGTATTCCATAAACACGAAGGCGTCGTTGATCTCGCGGTCCCTCAAAAAAGCGTACTCGGCCACCTTGCGCAGAACGCCAGCGCGAGTATCCGTCGTGCCATCCAGGCCCGCGACCAGTGAGTCGCGGAAGGCTTGCATCTCCGGGAAGGTGCCGCGAATCTCACCACCGCCAAATTGCGTGGTGTGGAAATTGATGTACGCATGACCGCCCTTAAGGTTCGCCAACTGGTCGGCGAAGGTTGTGCCGTTGCCCTCGGGCGGATCCCACTTACCACTAATTGTCCCGCCAACGTTGCCTACTCCGGCAAACGGTGTATTCACCACATCATTGGGATTGTTATCGTTGAACGGCGCGCCAAAGAAACCCCAGACTACCGGCCCGTTAGTGGTCGGCGTAACACTCGGACTCGCGTGAATGTGAGCCGCGGTCAGGTTGTCGTTCGTATCTGCCGTTTGTGATCCGGTGAAGTCGATGTTGTTGATGGTTGCAGTAAACGTCATCTGTGTCTGCGCAGCGTTCATGTTGAAGGTTGCTCGTTCCGAAAGACGCCGGCCGGCGAGCACCCCCGGTCAGTGCTTGGGTTTGTGGGCGGATTCTCCTGCCCGTTGGTTAGTCTCACAATGAAGTTGCTGGGCGACAGTCCCGCCGACACCAGCAGGTTATCTACATACTGGGCGTTGGTCAGAGTCGATGGATACTTAGTGACAAATTCCGGCCGCGTGACGAAGTCATTGAAGAACGCCACAGTGTTCGCTTCAAGCTGCGCGTCTGCCCCTAGCTGTCCGAAGATGTAGTCCTTCCCCAGCGCCTGCGTGTCGCGCTCAAACGTCCCATAGAAAACGGGCACCGATGCCGCAAGGTTCGGTGGTAAGATTCCGAAGGCGGCGCGGTGCGTCAAATACGCTTCCAGGCCAGTGTTCTGGAATTCGATAGACAGGAAGAACGCCGCGCTAACGTTAATGCGTCTGATTTCACGGCAGGCAGCATCCGCACCGCACGACTCGATCTGATTAACCCAGAAAGCGAGACCAGATGCATCGGGCTCACGGTTAAGAAAGTCGAGATAGTGTTGGCGAACGAAGAAAGTCGAGTCGTCAATCAGGTTCGTCGGTCGGTGCAACGCTATCGTTGTCAACGATTCTGAGCTCAGCCTGGTTTGGAGTTCCTAATCCTGCGCCCGTTCCCGTCGGGTTTGAGAGAGCGAGGTTAACCATCTCATCGCCCTCGACGAAGTTGTCGTTAACGATCAGGATGCGGACAGTTTTAGATGTCTCGCCAGGCGCGAAGCTGACCTTGCCGAGCGCTATTTCGTAGTCACTCTTCTGACTCGCATGCCCGGCCTGCGATTCGTCGAAGGTGTTGAAGTTGACGGTTGCTGGGCCCGAAGCATCGCCGGCACGCGTCATCGGATACGTCAATATGGCCGGTGCCTTCATTGATAACGAATTCATCAGTTGCAAACTGAATTAGCGAAGTGGCGGTGCAGCCGTCGTCGGCTTCAAAGGAACCGAACAGCCCGTGCTCTTCTTCAGCTGTGCCGGCGGTGAAATAGAGCGTGCCAGGGTCGCCGCCGTTCACGCCGTTACCAAATTGAAGACCCCAAAGCTCATCGATCACGATGCCGTCGCCGTTCTCGTTTTGAATCGTGCCGAGAAAGCACCGGTGGTTGGGTTGAAGGCGTGGATGCTGGGATTGCCTTCGCCGAAGTTGCCGATTAGTAATGCGCTGCCGAAGATACCGAAGGTGGACGGAGCGATAGCGACACCCCAGGGCGAATTCAGCGGTCCGTTGTTGATCCCGAAGGTCAGGTCGCGCACACCGTCGGTATTAAACCGGCGGACGAAACCATTGCCGACGCCATCCTCGGGTTTCCCGTCTGTGCCGACTTTGGCATACATCACATAGAGCGAACCACCGATGTTCTGGATGTTGTACGGATGGAAGGTGTTCCCGCCGTTGTCGGAATAGTCGGATCGGCAAAGCTGCCGGTAGTGGTTGTTAGTGCGTAGGTGCCGTCGAAGACGTCGATGTTTCCATTGTTGAAGTCGGCGGCGTAAAGGCGGTTGCCGCCCGAGTTGCTGCCATTGGCAAGGCCGGTATAAACATGACCGCCGTGGCTGGCTGCGATGACGCCGGTGGTTGAATTTGGACCCGCGCTCGGGTTCCAGCCAATGATGTTGCCCGTGATCGAGGCCCAAGATGAAAGCTGCCGGGCACGAGGCGACGGCACATGGAGTGATTGCGAAGTCGGTCGTTGCGTTGCCGACAACTCCAGTCGGTAGTCCTCCCGGTACTGTAACTAAATTCAAGCCCGGGTTCTTCACCAGTGGACTCCCGGCGACGTCGCCGCGGAAAAGGCTTGAAGAGCTGGTGCCATTGTTCGAAACCCAGAACGGGCTTGTCCCTCGGAAGGCGATACCCCATGGGTTTATCAGAGTCGGCTCTTGAATTGGGGCAAAGCCTGGAATGTCAGATATAAAGTTAGTTTGCCGATATGCCGACCCGGCTGGTATTGGCGGAACGTTGGGTACCAGTGGTTGCTGTCCTTGCTGCGTTCGAGCTTCCGGCTTGGCTGCCGCGCGGCTCACGCGTGGAGCAGATGAGACGACGGGCAGCATCAAGACATAAACGAAAACGCTTAGCGTAACGCTGATGAGTTTTGTGGCCTGGCGATTCTTTGAGTATGGACGAAACATGTTCTTCTCCTCTTTGATCGTGCGAATTCATGGTAGCCAATTCATTCCCGTTTAAGAATGCAGTACGAATTAGGACGACGCACTATTCGCTGGTTGAGAGTTCTGTAACGATCCACATGTTTCGGCGCATGCCACATTGGTCGGGTAGGCGCAGTCACATTTGGTTCACCTGTTTCGGCAAAGGACTTAGGGGGAATGGCGGAACTCTAAGCTTGAGCAAGAGGAACTGTCAAAGGAAATTTCTTTGCCCTGAAGCAACGGTTGAGAGCCAAACGGGCATCGCGTAACTGTCAATTCTTGTTAGCCTTATGCCAGCTTGCGGTTAGTCTGATCTCTGCGTAAAATGTCGGTTCTTTTAACGCTGGGTGACGTTAAGAAGTCTTTTCGCCCGCGCATTGCTGCCGCTCGCTCCCCGAGGGCATCTAATCAGCTCTTATCTGCGTCTTTATTTCGGAGGATTTTTGTGAAGCTTGCTTTTCGCTCTCGGTGCGCTATCGCCGCGCTTATGTTGGTCTTTTGGCGCATTGTCGTACGCGCAAGCACAGACGACGAGCCCCACGCCCGATCCATTCGCCGTGCAGGTGACTTCAAGTCCTCAAGGGTTTTATTCGTTCGCCGGTGACACAACTGCAAATGGCCGCTTCGTCGTCTTTGAGTCAAATGGTAATTTGGACACTCAAAGTCCGCGGAACGCCGATGGAAATCGCGAGATCTTCATAATCGATTATGCCCAAAGACGCATCTTTCAATTAACCAATACCAGGAACGTCCAAAAGCCACCATCAAGTCCAACTCCGACCCCAACTCCAACGCCAACTCCCTAGCCCGACGCCGACACCGAGCCCTACGCCGACGCCCTTGCCAACGCCTCCAGATCTTAGTCTGGTAAAGATAGAGATTAGCAACAATCGTCCGATGATTAGTTTTGAGCCGGCGCTTGTCGCAGGAAACGTATCTACACGATCGTCTTCAGTTCAAACGCTCCTAATCCCGGTAACTTTGATGGCACCGATAGCGACGCGCTGGTCGCGGATGGCAATCAGGAGGTCTGGATCTACCGGCTTCCTGAAATCGACGATGTCTTTGATCTGACAACAGGCAATGACATCACACCCGTCGCGGATCTCACCCTCGGCACCTTCAGGCAAGTTACAGACACGCCGCCCAGCCGTCCGTTACGGACCGGAATATTTCTTCCCGATGTGCTCGACGATAATCGTGAGGCGACCATCAGTGACGATGGAAACACGCTCGCATTTATTTCCAACCGCAACTTAGTAACCGCGGTAGGCAACACAGATGCGAACGCCGAGTTGTTTCTCTGTCGCACTACCGACGGGTTCGCTCCCGGTTCGAATACTGTTGTTCAGGAACGAACACTCAAGACCTTTCGTCAATCCCAAAACCTTTTCGCGGTTCCAGCAGAATCCCTCCCTGTCAGCGAACGGCGCTGTCGTTGCCTTTCTCTCTACGGCGGATCTGGCCGGGAACAATAACGATGATGCCGGTCATGGAAATGGAGAGATCTACGTTGCGGATTTTTCCGGCTCAGCGGTGAGCAACTTTCGCCAGCTGACAAAAACTAAGGAAATAAGCACGGGCGCCAATGCGACGATCAATGTACTCAGTCCGGGCCGGCGTCTGAGCCGCGACGGCGCCTATGTTGCTTATGAGTCGCGAGCCGTAGACCCGACTGCCAACAACACTACGAACGCTGTTTTCCTGTCAGTTTTTGTTTCCAGAGTGTCGGATGGCACCGCCAAGATAGTCGGGAAACGGCCACCTGAGATGTGCTACATGCATTGGTGACGTTATCCATTTCCCGGCTTTTACAGACTATGACGGCGCGCTGGCGCCGCACGGACTCGTTTTTGCCTCGGCGTTAAACTTTAAGCCGGACGGCACACTTGTCGAGAAAACCGATGCGACGGGTTTGAACGCGACATCCTCAGATCTGATATCGCCCAACCAGATCTTTGTCACGCAGATGCCGGTAACTGATACCAACACTTTTGCGCGTCTTACGAAAAATCCTGGTCGATTAAGTGTCTCGGGTATCCGTCCATTGACGAGCAGTGCAGTGCGGCGGCTAGCGTTCGGTATGTCAGGATTAGACCTTGGCGGCGGCAATACTCCCGACCTCTCCAGCGAAGTGTTTTTACTTTTGACTCCACCTGTAACTACTGACTCCTCCGCGGTGCTGTCGTTCTTTACCGGGGCAAGCAACATGGGACCGTTTGCGAGCGCGGACCCAAGTGCGAGTCCATCACCTACCCCACGCCCAGTCCGAGTCCCGGAGACCCCACCGGTCTCTCGGCTGGCGAGTTGAGCATTGTCAGGTCGACAGTTGGGCTTGCTGATTCAGACCAAATTGGGGTTGGGGGTTCGAGACTGCACGCAGTCCGATACTTCCGGTTGAACTCAACGGCGTATCTGTCTCCATACAGGGTTACGCCGCAGGACTCTATTTTGTAGGTGACTCGCCGTCGGAAGGTATCAGGTTCGTAGTGCCGACCGGTTTTACAACTGGAACGGCGAGCGTTGTCATCAACAATCGCGGAACGGTTTATCGTGGCTTCCTTAAAATCGTCGAGTCGCAACCTGACATCCATACCACCACAGATGATGCCGGGGGAATGCCGAGGTTTGTAACGTTACGAACCCGCTGGCAATTCTGTGCGTAGGACCTTTCCAGGTAACCAGCCCTGCTGACTCTTCGGGTACGCTGGTGCCTACTAAACTCGAGATCTATGCTACGGGCGTCCGCTTCGCCCTGCGCACCGAAACGAAGGTTTCTTTTGTTAACGGCACGACGACTATCGATGTGGTTCCCGATTCAGTGCAACCGAACACGAATATGCTCGGGTTAGATGTCATTACGGTAACTTTGCCGGCGACGCTGGCGGGAGCCGCACCGATTGACTACAAGCTTATTGTGACTGTTACCAAGACAACCGCGACAACCGGAAGTAGGCCGGTTGCAACCGCGCCCCAGATCACGATCATTCCTTAGCGTCCCAGTAGTACAACGGCCCATCAATGCCGAACCCCGTACGTTGATAGCGTGCGGGGTTCTTTTTGCCGTCAAAATATCGGGGAAGTGGTACTATTTGCCAGCAGCTCGTCCTGCCGCGCGCTTCAGTGAAGGCCGGCGTTCCCTAAAATCTTCAATCTCGTACTCACGAATGCGACGTCTGAATCCGATTCTGGCTTTGATGGCGATACTGGCCTTTGTTGCGTCCAGTCAACCGTCGTCGTTTGACCTTCCCGCCGCCGCACAGGAGGCGGGAGATCAAATGGCCCACCAGGAGCATTCAGGTGGCGCTTTCAACTTCGCTCTTATCGGCATCGCCTGCGATCAAACCGGACAGCGACGTACTCGGGGCAGTGCGGCGGGCGCTTGCCAGTTGGTCTCGCGCAGCCAATATTAGATTTGTCGAGGTCTCCTCAAAGAAACAATCTGTTAGTCCAACATCCGGCGGCGACGGCGTGAGTCTGATCACTGTTGCCGGGACCGGAGACAACGTCGCGCTTTTGCTCAAGGAAATACTACGGCGCGGACCCGCGTGTTCTATGATCTCGACACGGGAGAAATCAACGAAGCAGACATCGTTATCAATCCCTATCCTTACTCGGAAACCGGCGCCGCCCTTCAGTTTTCCACTGACGGCACTCCAGGCACTTACGATCTCGAATCAACGCTGGCCCATGAGATTGGACACCTGCTTGGGCTGGGCCATTCTCACGTTATTGGCGCGACTATGCAGGCATCGCAGGCCCTCAATGGCACTTATGGCCTGCCGGCGATCACCGAGCGCACCCTCAGCGAGGCCGATCAGGCAGCCGCTCGTAGCCTTTATGGACCTCGGGAAAAAACCGGCTCAATCGAGGGCAGGATTCTCAGCAGCGTCGGCGGCAGTCTCTTGCCGGCAATTGCTGCCCACGTTTGGATAGAAGACCTTGATAGCGGCAAGGTCATGGCGAGTGGTCTCACTTCTTCCAGCGGGAGGATTAACTTTAACAGCGTTCCTCCCGGTAACTATCGCGCGATGGTTGAGTATCTCGACGAAGCGGTTAAAGAAGGGACGCTCTTACCGCGGCGGGCGATCGCCAACCGGCTCTGCGAGGTCAGTGCTTTTCGGAGCGTGGAAATGCGAAGCAGCCTGCGCGTGATTACGGACAAGCCTACACCGTTGAATTATGTTCTGGTGCCGCCGCAGAATTCAGCGCCGGTGTTAATCGCGCGTTTTATCGGACTGAACGGTGAACTATCGAGCGTGCCGGTTCCGGTTGCGGCCGGTGAGAAGATCACAGTTTATGTCGGCGGCGAAGGAGTGGATCAAATACCAGGCAATGGTCTCGTTCTCAGCTCACCTTTGATGAGCATTGATCCTGCCAGTTTGACCCGGGAAGAGTTTTACAGGTCGACACCGGTTATTAGTTTTACTGTCACCGTCGCAGCGAATACGCCGCCGGGAGACTACACTCTCAAGCTCCAGTCAAACACCGGCGAGGTTGCGTACTTGGTCGGCAGCCTGACAATAAATCCAGACAACTAGTATCCTGTCTCCTTTGTTCGTAGTGGATTTCCGCCATGGCGTCCTGGGTTGCCCTGGTGGTTGTAATTTATGAAGCACAAGTTACTCGACTACTTGAGATGTCCTTCGTGTTCCGGCGCGATAGCGCTTCGCGTCGGTCTCACGTGAGGAGCCGTCGAGATCATGGAAGGCGAACTGACTTGCGACTCCTGCGCGCGTGGTTTTCCAATCGTTCGCGGGGTCCCACGGTTTGCTATGCCGGAAAAAGTTGAGGCTGATAAAGCGGCCACCGCCGAAAACTTTGGTTGGCAGTGGCAACACTTCGTTCAAAGCGATGAGCTTTACGCGGATCAATTCCTGGGGTGGATCGCACCGGTTAGTCCCGATTTTTCAGGGCAAGGTGGTGCTGGAAGGCGGCTGCGGCAAAGGGCGCCATACGCAGCTGGCCGCAAACTGGGGCGCGCGCGAAGTAATCGGAGTCGACTTGAGCGACGCCGTGGAAACTGCTTTCGCCGCCACGCGCCAACTGGAGAATGCGCATATTGTTCAGGCCGACATCTATCATCTTCCTTTGGCGCGCGTTTTTGACTATGCATTCTCAATCGGTGTCTTGCATCACCTGCCGGATCCACGGGCCGGCTTTCGTTCGTTGGCGTCGAAGGTGAGGGCGGGCGGCACATATTTCGGCGTGGGTCTACGGCGCTGAGAATAACGAATGGATTACGCGCTTCGTCGATCCACTGCGAGAAAAATTCAGTTCGCGTATTGATCGGCGGGCGCTCTTGCAGCTTTCGAAGTTTCCCACTGCGCTCGTGTATCTGGCCACGAAATTGATTTACGGCCCTCTTAATCGTTCGCAGAGCGGCTCGCGACTGGCGCGCCATCTTTTTTACAACGACTACCTCAGCGCGATTTCACAATTTGGCTGGCGAGAACAACACACGATTGTGTTCGATCACCTGGTGGCGCCTACTTCACACTACATCCGGCGCGAAGACTTCGAGGAGTGGTGGCGAGACATCGAAGGCGAAGATGTGAAGATCGGCTGGCACAACAAGAATAGCTGGCGCGGGTTTGGTAAGAATTTGATAGCGGGGCTTTGTACTTTGAACTTTGTACTTGGTACTTTGGTCTTTGGTCTTTGGTCTTGGGTCTTTGGTCTTGGGTCTTAGTTCAAAGTACAAAGCACGAAGTACAAAGCACGAAGTACAAAGCACAAGTACAAAGCACAAAGACCAAAGACCAAAGCCCACAGCCCATTTGTTTCTTCAACCATGATCTCCGCTCAAACAGCACGGCGCGCGGTGTGGCGACCTCTCTGGGAACTTCCCGGCCGTTTCGAACTAATCGTGTCTCTGGCGCGGCGCGATTTAGTGGCGCGCTACAAAGGCTCGGTGCTGGGAATTCTTTGGGCCATCGTCACGCCGGTCGTAATGATCGCGATCTTCACGTTCATCTTTGCCGGCATCTTCAATGCTCGCTTCGGTCCTCAGGGCAATGCCTGGGATTATGCGCTCTACCTTTTCTGCGGCTTACTGCCCTGGACGATGTTTCAGGAGACGCTGCAGCGGTCGTCCACAACGATTGTTACGCATGCAAATCTGGTGAAGCGCGTCGTTTTCCCTTTGGAAACTTTGCCTGTAGCGCAAGCGCTTTCGTCGCTGGGCAACCAGATGTTTGGAGTGCTCGCGCTGGTAGTGGCAACCGTCATCGTTCGCCACGAATTGCACGTCACCATTCTGTGGTTACCGGCGCTGCTAATCCCGCAACTGATCTTTACGCTCGGAGCCGCCTGGCTGGTAGCTTCGCTCGGCGTGTTCCTGCGCGACATTGCGCAGGGCATTACGCTGGTCTTGATGGCCTGGATGTACTTGACGCCGATCATTTATCCGGAGTCGATTGTGCCGGAACGCTATCGCCCGTTCATCAACGCCAATCCTTTCACCGCGTTGGTCCGCAGCTATCGACGCATTTTTCTGGAAGGTCTGGCTCCGGACTGGTCAAGCCTCGGCTATTTCGCGATCCTGGCGTTACTTATTTTTGTTTTTGGTTACTGGTGGTTTGCGAAGAGTCGAAGAAACTTCGCCGACGTGATTTGAATTCCTCTGTGCACCCTCTGTGTGCTCTGTGTCTCTGTGGTGAATAAACGCAAAAACAAACACTCACCACAGAGACACAGAGCGCACAGAAGGAAAGCACAGAGAATTGAAGCGCCAACAAGACTAGCGGGCTAACCTTGAAGTATCTTGCCCGTTCTCACTGATTGTTAACGCCACCACAATCCCCATCAACCACCAAAACACCAGCGCGACTTCACCATCGCCGAAATTGTAGTTAACCAGTGAGCTGGCGAAGAAACCGGCGATTGCGCCGGTCGCGCCCAGCAACAGGCTATAGCGGTTGGTGTATCGCTTGAATCGCGCAGAGACTTTTCGCCACTCGAGGCGGTGAGCCAGAAAATCCACATGATCCATAGCCACAAAAAGAGCGCCGGCAATCCCCGATCAAACGCGAGTTGCAGCGGCGTTGAATGCAGATGGAGCATGTCTGTTCCAGGAAGCCCATCTTTCCAGTGAACGTGCACTGCGTCCATGCCATGACCGAATAGTGGATGCTGGATTATGCGGGAAGCGCCCACACGAGCAGCCTGAACGACGTAACGACGAACTGGGATCCTGCAGCGAGAGACGTGCTGCGCGCGCGTTCGGTAAACAACCAGGGCGCCAAAAACGAGCAACAGACAGACAACCGCTACGCTCAATAACCTGAACCTGAGACCAAGATTTCCCAGTGCGCCGAATACTTATTACGAAGACACCAATTGCCAGTGCCACTAATGCAGTTCGCATAGCGGTGAGAGCAATGCCCAGAGCGAAGTAAGGCGAAGGCAGCGGCTGCGAGCTTCGCGCGAAAAATTCAAACGGTGATTTTTGTAGTTTGCCACGATTAGGCCGAGAGCAGGTTGCGCGAGAATCTGGAGAATCTCGGAATAGGTTTCGTAATGTCGCGTCCAGCCAGACGCGCGAAAGCGATGCGTCGGCCCGCTGCCAACTATTCCTGAGGGCGACGGCCGTCGCTTCATGGCATCAGTAACGACCAACCCCGGACGCTCAATATGTTCTCCCTGGGAGATAACGCTGACAACGAGGCTGGTTCCTGACGACGACTCTCGCAGTGCGTCGTCGATATCCGGAACCGAATAGACCCGTCGTCACGGCAACTCGCCAAACGGCATCGCCCGCGCGCGCAGATACGACTGTAACGGACTGTCAGGCGAAAGGGATTCGACAAGTACGCCGCGGCCGCGGACCAGATCGTAAACGCTATAGAGTGTCCCGACTGAGCCTGAGAGGATCATTACTGCGACGAGCAACACCGCAGTTCTTTTGGTGACGATTGCCTGCGTAAGATAAAAGAAGCAGGAAAACGCAGGCTGACTGGATCTTCGCTATGCTGATGCGTGGTTCCTGTGAAAGAAAGGAAGAGGCGACCGATCCATATAAAGAAGAGCCAGACCGGCAGATCAAAGCGGGTACGGCGAAAGCCGGTCTTGTTAGTAGCGAGGGTGCGGACCAACCAGCCGGCGCCTACAATTGCCAGCGAGATTTCGGCAGCGGCAATGGAGTGCGGTGCAAAAGCGGAATAGAGGAAAAAGCCAACCAGCGCCGTCCGTTCTCCAAGTCGGGACCATTGTTCGCGTTGGGAACGCCGTCTGACGAAGCCGTCGACCGTTTTGTTTGGCGGTGATTCACTCTCAAAATGAAGCGCGTTGACAGTCATAATTTCTGCATGTTAGCGTAGCTCCGATCGTTTCACCTTTAGAAACACCGGCTTAATAACAACAACAACCTGATCCCCGTGTCCCACAACCGGCGCCCACGTTTGACTCGGATCCCATAATCAGTGATACATAATACCCCTTATGGCTTTCGAAAAAGCTAAGGTCATAAAGGCCGCTGAGAAATTCCTCTCGCAGGGGAAGATTAGCGCCGCCATCAAAGAGTATCGTCAAATCATCAAGCATGATGACAGCGATCTCACCACTCTCAACATGTTGGGAGATCTTTGGCGCGCGCGGGCGAAAAAGAGGAAGCGGCAACTTGTTTCCTGAGGATAGCCGAGCATTATCGCGAACAGGAATTCCGGCTAAAGGCCATCGCGATGTACCGGAAGATTGAAAAACTCAAGCCGCGCGATCCGGCGATCGCCAAGGAGTTGGGAGATCTCTATGCGGCCCAGGGTCTGATTGCTGACGCTCGCACGCAGTATCTCGTAGTAGCCGATGCCCACACGCGCGCCGGCCAGAGCAAGGAAACTCTGGAGGTGCTCCATCAAGATCGCCGATCTCGATCCGCAAAACACTGAAATCAGGCTCAAGCTTGGTGAAGGTTATGTGAAAGAACGCATGCTGCCGGAGGCAGCCAAAGCTTTCAGTCAAGCGGCGAAGAGTCTGCTGGAGAACTTACAGTTTGAAAATGCTCTTAGCGCCTACAACAAAGCACTTCGAGCTGAGCCCTAACAACAGAGTAGCGCTCAAGGGACTCGTCTCGGCGCATACGAAGTTAGGGACTGCTGACGACGCGGCTGAGATTCTGGAAAAAGCTGTCGCCGACACGCCTGACGATCCCGAGCTTATCTCCATGTTGGCGCAAACCTACGCTAGACGCAGAAGACGCTCCTGGCGCAGAGCGAGCCACCGCTCTAATGATGAAGGAGGATGCTTCAAACTATCGATCTTATATCGAGGTGGGCGCGACTTTACCTGAAGCTGGGCCAGGAAGATGAAGCCGCCAGAATTCTCGGCAACTTCATTGAGCAAATGCTCGCCGGGCGCGAAGAGAATGACTTGCTCGAACTGGTCGATGAACTATTGGCGCGCAATCGGAACACGTGCCCGGCCTGCGGTTACTCGCCAGGATTCACTGGTGGCAGCGTGACATGGAGAAACTGCGCGGCACGCTGGAACGCCTGGCTGAAGCTGCGGAAGCTGCCGGCCTTCCCGACGAGGAACGCTACGCCCTGACCCAACTGGTTCCGTTTGGCTCCCGACGAACAACACTTTTTCGACCGGTTAAATTTGCTGGGAGGCGTTTTGGAAGAGGCCGACGAAGGCCCCCGCTTTCTTGATGAACCCGCGGCGGTGCCGTCCTTCGATAGTTTCCAAATAACAGGCGAAACTTCCGGCGAAGCGAAGGCCGAAACTCTGGAATTTGAATGGAACTCAGTAGCCGAGGACGCTCCTTCACATGCTGGTGTTTCTTTTGCTGATCTTAATGAGGCGGAAGCACCCTCAGGAGTCGGGACTGAAACCGGTGAACGCCACGCCGCAAAAGTTTGGAGGGCGAGGAAGAAAAGCCAAGTTCTGCGGCAATGATGCGGCAGGAACTCGAAAGCGTGGACTTTTATATCACCCAGGGCTATTCAGATATTGCTTTCGATACGCCCGAGCTTCTGGAGCGTCAGTTTGGCTCTCATCCTGAGATTCAAGCTCGCCGTAAGAAGCTCGAGGCAGCAAGTCAAAGCGCTCGAGCGACAGACCTTGAGTTTTCCGACCAGGCCGCCACTGAGGAAATTGCCTTCGGTGAGATCGCAATTGAGCAGTCTGTTCCCCCTTCCATGCCGGCTGCGCCTGCCGCCAGAGGCATTGACTCCGGCCTTCGCTGAGATCTTCGAAGAGTTTCGCATTGAGGCGGAAGGGGATAGCGCAACCGCCCACGAAGATTACGAAACGCATTACAATATGGCTACGGCTTACAAAGAAATGGATCTGCTCGACGAGGCTATTCGGGAATTCCAGGTGGCAGCCGGGTTAACCTCGTCCGCTGACGGCACGCCGCATGACATTTTCAGTGCTGCAATATGCTGGGCCATTGCTTCGCTCAAAAGGGCATGCCACAGGCGGCCGTGACCTGGTTCAAGAAAGGCCTTGATGCACCCGGCCGCAGCGCCGAAGAAACCAAAGCCTTGAAATACGAGCTTGGCGCTGCCTACGAACAGATGGGCGACCTGAAAAGCGCTGTGGACGGCGTTTACGGACGTCTATGGAGTCGATATTGGTTATCGCGATATTGGTGCGCGGCTGGAGAGCCTGCAGGCAGAGGCCGACGAGCCAAAACAAGAAGGGGAAAGTAGGAAACAACGGTAAATGGTGAATAGTAAATGGTTGAATAGCGATATTGCCTACTCATTTCCCATTTACCATTCACTATTTACCCACTAGGCGATGTCAGCAAAATTAAGTGTCATTTTCTATATCATTCTTTGCCTGGAAATCGGCATTGTGCTCGCGCTCCTGCCCTGGATTCCGCAAGGCACTCTTGGGCTGAGCGACTGGGGCAATAACTATTTTCTGCTGTATGCCGCGCGCAAAACCGGCATGTTTACGTTGCAGACTGTAGTTGCCTCCGGATGGATACGTGGGGCGGTGACTGGAGTTGGTCTCCTGAACATTGGTATCGCCTTCTGGGAGATATTCCATTTCCAACAGACTGTTCAGACACTCCAGGAAGGTACCGAACCAATTTACCCCAAAAATAATGCCGTTAGACCTGCACAGCCCACCACGCCCGCTGATCTATCTCATCACGAGCGGGAAAACGACCGACTCGACAACGCCGGCAGCTGAAGATTTCTCAAGCGTTCTCCAACTGGTGCAAGCGGCCGTAGTTGCGCGAATCGATCTTGTTCAGATCCGTGAAAAGAAATTGACTGCGAGTGTCCTCTACCAACTCGCGACGAGCGCGGCCGGCCTTACCAAAGGGAGCGCTACCAAACTTCTAATTAACGATCGTTCGGACATTGCCGCAGCCGCGGGCGCAGACGGTGTCCACTTAACTACCTCCTCATTGCCAACTGCGATAGTGCGCCAATCGTTTGGCGATGGTTTCCTAATTGGTGTTTCCACCCACTCACTGGAGGAAGCGAGGCTCGCACGCAAGGGCGGCGCGGACTTCGCGGTCTTTGGTCCTGTCTTCGAGACAGCATCCAAAAAGAGTTTGGTGAACCTCCGGGGTTGACTGGCCTGGCCCGGGTTTGTTCAGAACTTTCTCCGTTTCCGATCCTGGCGCTTGGTGGCGTGATGATGGGCAACGTTGCAGAATGCATTCGTGCCGGTGCGCGAGGGGTTGCTGCGATCAGGATGCTGCAAGAGCCAGAACGCATCGCAGACATCGTTGTCGAAATCCGGCGCAGTTTTGCAAGAGAAGAAGTCTAAGACACGATCCACTAATTAAGACGAACTAACACGAGAACAGTGTTCGTGTGATTTTGTGGATCGTTGTGATCCTTGCTTACTTAATGGTGATTTAGATCGATCATGCCGCTTCTCAAACCTTCCATGGCCCTGACAATTGCCGGGTTTGATCCCTCCGGCGGCGCCGGTGTGCTCGCAGACGTAAGAACCTTTGCCGCTTTTGGTATTGCCAGCGTGTGCGGCGATTACCTCAATCACTGCTCAGGACTCCAGCCAATGTTTTTGGCGCCGTACATCAAACACCAGAAATGGTGCGGGCGCCAGGTCGAGCCGTTGCTAAAAGGCTTCGCAATCGCGTGCGCCAAAACAGGGATGTTGCCGACACGCTCAGTAGTGCTCGAGGTCGCTCGTCTGTTTCGCGAAACTGACTTGCCGCGGCCGGTTGTTGACCCGGTGATCTTGTCATCTTCAGGCTACCGGCTCATGGAAGAAGAGGCCCTGACCGAGTTGGTGAACGAGTTGACGCCACTGGCCAGGCTCGTAACACCAAATATTCCGGAAGCGGAGACTTTAACGGGAATGACGATTACTTCCGAAGCCGACATGCGACGGGCTGCTGCCGCTATCCGCGAGATGGGTGCGCGCGCCGTCTTGATCAAAGGTGGCCATCTCGGAAGAGCAGAAGGCAGCAGGGCAGAAGGCAGAAGGCAGAAAGCGAAGCGGCGATTGATGTGCTGGATAACGAAGGAGAGGTAACTGTGTTTCGGGAGCGGTGGATCAGCGGCGCAGAACTTCACGGCTCAGGCTGCATTTTGTCTGCTGCGATTGCTGCCGGGCTCGGAAAAGGAATGGCGCTGGAAGATTCTGTTGGAGCGGCTAAGAGTTTTGTGCTCGACGCGATTCGAAATTCAAGGCGGGAGGACCACCAGTCGAGTTAGAACCGAGGCGCTTTGCACAAAAGTCCGCGGTGGTATGCGGTGTCACACCACGGAGCGATATGGTGTTCAGCCAAGTCAAAGCTTTCAAGCACCCGAACTAGGCGGCTTGTCCTTCAATCGTTACCTTCTCCATCTTAACTTCCGAAGTCGGCTTATCGTTCCTGTCGCTTAGCTGTCGTGGCGATGGCGTCCACCACATCCAGGCCGTCAGTCACGCGGCCGAAAATCGAGTAGCTTGGCGGCAATGGATAATCGGCATGCATGATGAAAAACTGCGAACCGTTTGTGTTGGGACCGGCATTGGCCATTGCCACTGTGCCTTTTTATAGCCGCGCTGATAGACCGCTGAAGCGCTGTCGATCTCGTCTTTGAAACGCCCGCCCCAGGCCGACTCGCCGCCGCGTCCGGTGCCCGTGGGATCGCCGCCCTGAATCATGAATCCGCTGATAACGCGATGGAATATGACGCCGTCGTAATAGCCGCGTTCAGCGAGCGTAATGAAATTCTCGGTCGTCTTCGGAGCATCTGATTCCAACAGTTCGAATTTGATGGTGCCTTTGTTGGTTTTGATAACAGCAGTACGATTTGGCATGTAGTCTCCTAAAAATAAGTTGATGGTGATGGATGACAAGATACTTCGTTTGCTTGTAGTTTGTCATCCGCGTTAACTGTTGGGTGGTGACCCTGGTTGGAAACTCCGGTGCGTCCTTTGTGTTCTCTGTGTCTCTGTGGTGATTCTTTGGTTAACGTTTGATTTACCACAGAGGCACAAAGGACACTGAGGTTCACAGAGAAAGACATCCTGTTTGTCCATGGAACTACAGCTAGGTGCAATATCATTGCTCCAATTGCCAATAAACCATGGCGAGTCTCACCTGGATAGTCCTGTTTGAGCGACCACAAACTTTGCGAGAAAGGCCCTAATTAATGAACGTTACTCACCTCGAATGCGCTGCCTGTCATTTGGAACACGAGGCACGGCGGTTGCTCAATCTCTGCCGCGAGTGTGGAAAACCATTGCTGGTGCGCTATGACCTGAAACGGGCTCAAAGCGCTTTGACAAAAGAATCGTTAGCCGGCAGGCGGCCTGATCTTTGGCGCTATCGCGAAGTATTGCCGGTTGAAGACGACGCAAACATCGTTTCACTGGGCGAGGGCTGGACGCCGTTGCTACCTGCCGTGAGCGACTGGGACAACAAACTTGGAATCGATAGACTTTACATCAAGGACGAATCGCAGAATCCGACGCAGAGCTTCAAGGCGCGCGGCATGTCGGCAGCGGTGTCGATGGCAAAGGAACTCGGAGCGCGAAAACTTGCCGTGCCTTCGGCTGGAAACGCGGCGGGCGCGCTCGCACGCTTATGCGGCCCGGGCCGGTCTCGAGTGTTTCATCTTTATGCCCGACGACACACCGCGCGCCAATACGTCGTCGAATGCGAACAGACCGGCGCTAACGTAACGTTGATGGCGGGATTGATAACTGACTGCGGCGCGGAGGTGGCGCGGCGCAAAGAAGCGGAAGGCTGGTTTGACGTTTCGACTTTGAAAGAACCTCTATCGCGTTGAAGGGCAAAAAGACGCTCGGCTATGAACTGGCCGAGCAGTTTAACTGGGAACTACCGGACGTGATTATTTACCCGACTGGCGGCGGCACTGGACTAATTGGCATGTGGAAGGCATTTGACGAGATGGAACAGATGGGATGGATTGGCTCGAAGCGTCCGCGAATGATAACGGTGCAGGCGAGCGGGTGTGCGCCCATCGTGCGGGCGTTCGAAGCAGGGAACGCTTCGCTGACGAGTTCGCCAATGCGGAGACTGTAGCTTCGGGCCTGCGAGTGCCGAAAGCCATCGGAGACTTCCTGATTCTGGACGCGATACGCGCATCAAAGGGTGCCGCACTGGCGGTAACCGATGAAGAATTGATCGAGGCGACGTCGCGAGATTGGAGCAGCCGAAGGTGTGTTCTGCGCGCCGGAAGGAGCTGCTTGTTTGCCGGCGCTGAGAAAGTTGCTGGCGTCTGGTGAAGTGGCAACGAGTGAGCGCATCGTGCTCTTCAACACCGGCGCCGGCGTGAAATACCTGGAAGCTTTTAGTTGGTTTCAGGCTAATTGAATTGAATGGAGGCTAGTAACCGGTGAAGTATCTTATCTTGCTATTTGGCCGCACTTGTCCTGGCGGCGGCGACAGTCTTCGCACAAGCGACGCCGTCAACGACTACCGCGCCAACTGAGATCTGGATCCGCTCACTTGGAAGAGCTGCGTCGCAATGGAATCGAGGCGCTTTTATAATCTCGACTACGACAAGGCGCAGAAAGAGTTTAAGGAGATCGTTAGACTCTATCCCACTCCTCCGGCTGGTCCACAACTGCTGGCAGCGAGACTCTGGATCAAAACTCTTTACGAGTCGCGCCGGCTTCAGTCGCTCGCTCTACAGCTCGGAAGCGTTTTATTCCAGTGGAGAGGACAAGGTCGATCCTAAAATAATCGCCGAGTTTCGAAATTTATCGCGAGAGGCCAAACGTCTCGCCCAGCTGGCGCTCAAACAGAATCCAAAGGATGTCGACGCTCTCGACTGGCTCGCCGTGATCGAGGGACTCAAAGCCTCGTTTGAAGAAGCGGTCGAGCGGCGGCACTTCGCCGCTCTGAGGGATGGAAGCGATGCGCGGTAGATCACCATCGCGAAGTGCTCAAACTGGATGCCACCTGCATCGACGCGAATCTAACCCTGGGACTCTACGAATATGCCGTGGGGTCGCTGCCCTTGACGGTCAAAGTACTGGTCGGCGTCGCCGGCTTCCGTGGCTCAAAGAAAAAGGCTTGCAGCTGATCGAGCGCGTTACGAAAGAAGGGCGATGGTCCAGGGACGATGCCAAGACGCTTTGATCGTTCTCTACACCAGGGAAAAGCGTTACGCCGACGCCTGCGCTGGCGCGCGAGTTGATGGCGAAGTATCCGCGCAACTATCTCTTCCGCCTGGAAGCTGCCGACGCGTTAGTCCAGCAGGCGGAGATCGAACGCAAGAACAAAAATATCGAAGCGGCGACTAAGGCTGGAACGTGAAGCGTTTGCCACCTTTGAGGACCTGCTGCACGACCGCTCGGTTCGCGATACGGTTTCGCGGGCGCTGGATCTGGTTCACTTCAAATATGGCGAGAGTATTGCTGACGGCCGGCGAGGGAGAACGGGCGGCAAGAGAGTTTCTCGCAGCCACGAAGGTCGACCACGCAGAGCCGACGCTGGTTACGATGGCCCATCTCTATGCTGCGCGTGCTTTTGATTTGGCCGGCAAGCGAGAGGATGCACTGTCGCAGTATCGCGAAGTTTTGACGCGGCCTGATATCTATGCTGCGCACGATGAAGCCAAAAAGGGTTTGCGCGAACCCTACAAGACGGAAATCGCCAGAAGTGGGTTGTAAGTCTTTAAGCTAGCTGGAGAGAAACGGAACAGCATGAATACCAGTTTCTAAAGATGCCGAAGCGTGAACAGACCAGCGTTCTGGCTCCGCTTGAAAGAGCGGCACTCCGGGGTCTCGCGCGCCGCATGCCTGCCTGCGTAAATTCAGATCACTTGTCGCTCCTCGGACTGGTGGCGATGTTTCTGGCCGGGGTTTTCTATGCGATGAGCGGGCAGAACCCATTCCTGCTCCACCTCGTCAATCTCTGCATCTTTCTCAACTGGTTTGGCGACAGCCTCGATGGAACCTTTGGCGCGTTACCGCGACCGGCAGCGGCCGCGCTACGGCTTTTATGTCGACCACATCATCGACACTTTTGGCACAATGTTTCTAATCCTGGGGCTCGCGCTATCCGGTTACATAAGCGAACGGGTCGCGGCTGCAGTGCTGGTCGTGTTTCTGATGCTGGCGATTAATTCATATCTCGCGGCTTACGCGCTGGGGATATTCAAGATCTCTCAGGGGCTATTTGGACCCACCGAGATACGTCTCATTCTCATCATTGGCAATCTCGCCTTACTCCACAGCGCGCACACCCGCATCCTGGGTCACCGGTTTCTGCTCTTCGACGTGGGTGGCGTAATCAGTGCTGCGGCAATGGGGGCGATTCTGATCTTCTCCTCAATCAAGAATACCCAGGCTCTTTACCGGCTGGAACGCTCGCCATGAGGGCAGTAGACAGTAGATAGGAGTCAGTAGATCAGTAGAAGAGGCTCCTGACTCCCAGAGTACTGATTACCGACTCCGGGACTACTGACTACCGACTACTGACTACTGACTACCGATCTACTGACGCACTGGATAAAGTTCAATGTTGTCGGCCTGCTCGGCTTCGGCCTGCAGTCCGCCACTCTTTTTATTCTTACCCACACTGTCTATTCGATCAGCTATCTCGCAGCGACCGCAGTAGCGGTTGAACTCGCAGTACTGAACAACTTTGTCTGGCATCAACGGTGGACCTGGAGCGATCGTCCCACGTCCGCGAAGAAGGAAACCTGGCGACGGCTGGCGAAGTTCAACATCACCACTGGCCTCGTTTCCTCTGTCGGCAATCTGGTCTTGATGAGCATTCTGGTTGGGCGTTTCGGTCTGCCTATCACCGGCGCCAATGTGATCACGGTTGGAGCCTGTTCAGTCCTCAGCTTCTTTCTCGCCGACCGCATCGCATTCGATGTCAGGCAAACTGTAGTCGTTGACCCGTTGACCGATCAAGTGCTTTCTGGGATCACTGCCTGGACGTTCAGCGGCAGGCCCCCAACAGCTGTTTATGCTGTCGGGCAAGACTCTGACCCGTGCCGCACTTGAGCGCGACGCGCGAACCTCGGATTCGTGATCTATTTCTGACAAGCACTCACCGCGCGCACTGCGATCACTGATGACGCACCGGCGCAACCAGGTCACTATCAGCTCGTATTAAGACGCTCGCTTGACGCGCTGCGCTCTCCCGCGTACAAACCTTATCGATGTCCGAATCACTTATCCGCGAGGCGCCAAAGATCCCAATGGCGGTCGAGACTTCCGCTCTCGTACGACGTTTCGGTGATTTTGTAGCCGTTGACAACCTCAACCTCTCCGTCCAGCGCGGAAGCTTCTTCGGTTTTCTCGGGCCAAACGGCGCCGGCAAATCCACTACGATAAAAATGTTGACCGGTTCGTTGCTGGCGCCAACCAGCGGGCGAATTCGCGTGCTCGGCCGCGATCTTTCGACCGAACCGCTGGAGGTGAAACGACGGATCGGCGTCGTCCCCGAGGATCTGAACCTATTCGAGAGACTGACCGGTGCCGAAATGCTGAGCTTCACCGGAAGGATGTATGGCCTGCAAAAGGCGGAAATCGCGGAACGATCGCCTGAGCTGCTGGACCTGATGGAATTATCCAGCGAACCAAAAAACTAATCGTCGAATATTCTCACGGATGAAGAAGAAACTTTCCCTGGCGTGTGCTCTGATCCATCGCCCGGAGATTCTTTCTCGACGAACCCTTTGAAGGAGTTGATGCTATCGCTTCACGCACGCTGAAAGACTTGCTCTCGCGGCTCACGGCGCGAGGGTTGACCGTCTTCCTCACGTCACACGTGCTGGAGATCGTCGAACGACTGTGCAGCGATATCGCGATCATCTCGCAAGGGAAGCTGCTTGCGTCGGGTTCTCTCTCAATGAGTTGCGCAAAGGAATCCAGGTTGATAGCGACGGCCAGCAAACGGGACCAATTTCCCTCGAGGAATACTTCATTCACGTTGTCGGCGGCGAGCGCAGCACGGGCGAAGGAGAAGTATTGCAGTGGTTGACTTAGTGCGTCTCGATGCCTTGTCACTGAACCCTGCCGGGCACAAGAGTTCGCCGCTGACCAATTGTTGACAACAAATCTTGCAAGGAATAGAGTGAGCACGCACTCAGGGCTATTCGTTCTTCCCAACCATTCCTCGCCGATTTGGCAACACCAGCCAACTCTGATAACCAGCTCAAAGGGACCTATCTCACTGCAAAGGAGTCTCCATGAAACTCAGATTCTACGTCTGCATCGCAGCTTGTGTTGTTTTCTCATTAACAGCAACGTTTTTGATAACCTCCGAGTCTTCCGGCAAGTCAAAGCAGGCGGCCGTAACAAGGACCAGCAAGACCAAATCTAAAACGCGAAGAACCAGAAGAGTGTCTCACCGCAGAGACAATTCCCCGGCCAACCCATCAAACTGCAATATCAACCAGCCATTCAACGCTGGGTGTAATCTTCCCCTGAGGGGGGAGAAAGTCACGACATTGATAACCATTGTCCCAATCAAGGATGTGCTACCAGGGACCAGGACAAGGCGCAAAACAAGATCAAGAATAATTTGTGTGCTACAGGTACTCCGGTTGAGATCAGTTTCACAGCAATCGACAAACTTCAGCGTGCCGCTTGATAAGAAAGTGCAACAGGCCAACTCACTTATGGCAGTACTGGCCCGCCACTACCTGCCGATCGTGCGAAATTGAAAGGGCTTGTTGCTACAGTCGACGTGAATGGCAGCGCCATCACGTTGGGCGAGGGCGATTTGGTCACCCTCGACGCGTTTGTTCTGGATGCAAAGCACGACGATACCTTCCATTTGGCTTTAAGGGCGAGGGCGTCAATTGTAAGAACTCTCTATTGGAATGGAATGATATTCATGTCGCTCTTGGCAAAACCGCCTCGGCGCAAGAATGCTCGAGCGCGACAGCGGAAATCATCCCGCACTTCAGGCCGGCAGTCTGGGGGAGCGATTTGATCTCAAACGCCTGCACCGTGTCGCATGTGACCAATCCACTTCCAGTCAAACACTTACGCGTGAGAATTACCGGCCCGCTCTTCTTCGATGGTAGTCACAAGCCGTCTCTCGTGTAGCGCGCCAAGTGGAGGAGGAAATCCACTACGGCGATCGGTATGGGAAATCCACCCGGTTTACAAGATTGAAGTGTTCGATCACGGCGGTTTCATTTCATTTGAAGAGTGGGCTGCGAATCATTGATAAGGGGGCTCGTTGTCTGTAGCCGAGACGGTTCGCGCTTTGCTCAATAGATCGAACCCGCGGTAATTTGTGCGCGTGTCTGAGATTGCTTCACAGGTGGATTATTGGGACCGCGTCGCGGACCAGAAGCATTTCTCGCATCCATTACGCCTGGATTGGCTGGAGAAATATTCAAACCGACAGGCGCGCATTCTTGATTACGGCTGTGGCTACGGACGCACGCTTGCCGAACTCTCTAACGCGGGTTACGAAAATCTCTTCGGTATGGATTTCTCTGAAGCCATGCTGCGTCGTTGCCGGAGAGAAGTGCCCCAGTCAAAACTGATCCGCAACGATGGAAACGCGTTGCCGCTGAAGTACAGCTCTTTCGATGCCGTTTTGCTATTTGCAGTGCTTACCTGCATTCCTGATAGTAATGTGCAGCGGGTGCTTTGAGGGCCGTCGAGCAAGTGCTGCGTCCTGGCGGATTGGTTTATATCAGCGATCTTTTGGTGAACGATGACGAGCGAAATCGCGAGCGTTATCAGCAGTTCGCAGAAGGCTACGAATGCTATGGAGTATTTGAACTTCCGGAAGGCGTCGCCGTGCGCCATCACGAAAAGGAATGGATTGAGGAACTAACGCGTTCGTTCCGGCAGTTGGAATATGAACCTTTCATGGTGACCACGATGAACGGGAATACGTCGGCGGCTTTTCAGTATCTGGGCCGCAAGTCGATTTGAGATCTGATTTCAGCCTCGTGTAGTCTCCGTGTTCTCTGTGTCTCCGTGGTTAATCTTTATTGCGATTGCCCACCACAGAGACACAGAGAACACAAAGGACGCACAGAGTTCGATTTCACTAGTCAACAACGGAGGTAGAAACTTGTCAGCTACAACTCTGCGCGTCATTGGAATTCTCTTCTCGTGACGGCGGCGATCGTCGCTGTTCTGAACTTAAAGCGTGTAGCCAATCTGGGATGATGTGGCTTTCGCCACCGCTGTTGATTGTTGGTGTGGCTCTCGTCACACTGGCAGCACGAAAGAAATAAACTGAGTCGTGCTCCTGTCGTGGAGCTAAGGCACTTCCACGATCAATTCGCGACCGAAGGTGAAGTTGGGCCGTTTGCGGCCCTTGAGATACTTGGCTGCTGTCTGCGACAAAGCCGTTATGAGAATTGGCAGCGCGATGGTGGCATCGCAATTCACGTAGGCACTGTGAGCGCCGCGAGCTAGTTTTCCGTAGATCAATCCCTCGTCAAACGACACTGCATTGGAGCGGCCGCCCGGATGGGGGCATCCGTCGTGATCTGGATGGCGTACTTGTGGCCCTGATGGTGGTTCTTGAGAATGAACGAAGAAACTTCAGTCTGCTGCACAAAGCTCTTCGGCGTACCGCCGCCAAGATTTATTACGCCAGTCAGTCGCGCACGCGCGGTCACGTTGGCCATATCGAGCACGTCCTGAACAATGTCGAACATGAAGTTATTCTTCTTCTCAAAACGCGCCGCGGCAATTCCCACTGCAATGCCGCTATCGGCAACCGCTGGACAGAAGATCGGCACTCGCGCTTTGTAGGCGGAGGTCAGCACGCCGTCTTCGGTGGCAATCTCGGCCAACTCACGACCCAGCAGATGCAGGAATTCGCGGGTCGAGTAAGGACGTGACTGATCGAGCTGATTGGTAAAGCCGCCCACCCATTCATTGGCTTCACGGTATTCTTCGTCACTGGCGAGCAGGTCCCACATGCGGCTGATCTGCGAGGCGTCCAGTTCAGCGTCCGTCATGTTTGGATGGGCCTGGAAATGGTAGCGGCCAAGCGTTTCGTGCAAGTCATGGAAGAGCATTGCACCGGAAAGTACCAGCACGTCGACGAAACGGTTCTTAATAACATAGGCCAACAAGCGGCGCATTCCCGCCGGAATTAAGCGCTCCTGATCCCGCAACAATGATCGTGGTATTGTCGCCGAGCATGTCGAGCCAGATGCGATGAGCTTCCGCCAATTGCCGTCCGCCGAAGCCCGCGCCCTCCATTTTTTCCAGCAGACCAGCAACCGATCGATCGCGATCAACCTGAACCGGACGAGTGGGCGTCGTAAGGTATTTCGATGCTTTGGGTTTTCGCTGCGTAACCATAAAACTTGTCAACCTCTCAAATGGTGAACGTGAAAAATAATTGCTGGTTCACTAATAAACTATATTCTAAAAATCGGTGCGCCGCCTTGAACGCGTCTTTGCTCCGTTTACCGAAAGATATGTGTAAGCGTCGTAACGTGACTCATAAAACTGCGACAGATCCGCGCCCTCGGCTTCGCTTAGTTCGCCTTCCTTGACGCGTTGATTGATCAAACGGCGAAAGCCGTCGTGAAGCAGGCTCTTCTCATAACGGGCGCGCTCCGTTGCTTCTCCGACTGTGGTGCCGCGAATGACCTTCTTAATGAGATAGCCATCATCATCAATGTAAATGTGAGCCTCATGTGGCGTGCCAAAAAGGTTGTGAGTTGTTGCCCATTACCTCCTGGTATGCACCGACTAGTAAAAACGCCAGATAGTAGGTTTCACCGGGAACCAGCGCATGAAGCTCGAGTACGTGTTTGACGTCATGGAGATCTACAAACTTGTCTACCACTCCATCCGAATCGCAGGTGATGTCGCAGAGGGTTGCATATTCGGTAGGAGGCTTGTTCAAGTGATGAATCGGCACAATCGGAAACAGCTGATCGAGGGCCCAGTGGTCGGGGACGGAGCGAAATACTGAAAAGTTCGTCAGATACTTCGCGCACAAGAGCCGGCGCAGATCGTCAAACTCTTCCGAAACGTATTTGGCCTGTTGGGCATACTTGTCAGCGCGCTCGCAAATATCCCAGAACAGCACTTCACCTTTCGCGCGATCTTCCAGTGACACCAGACCAAGGTTGAAGAGAGTGAACAACTCTTCGCGATGTTCCAAAGCGTCGTGGTAATACTCGCGATAGTTCTTTACCGTTATTGAAGATCGCAGGTCGCCCAATTCAGTTACGACTTGCGGATCGTCGTCGTCAATTTCGATTGGCGTTATGTCTTCAACTACCGTTTCGATTTCGTCCTGCACATTTGTGATTATCAGGGCATGGTAGGCAGACAAGTAACGGCCCGATTCCTGGATGATGGTCGGATGGGGAACGTTTTCATCGTCACAGACTTGCTTGATCGTGTAGATAACGTCGTTGGCGAATTCCTGGGCGCTGTAATTGGCTGATGAGTCAAACGCCGTCTTGGAGCCGTCGTAGTCTACGGCCATGCCCCCACCGACATCGAGCAGGTCAACAGGAACCTTCATCTGATAAACCTTGGCGTAAACGCGCGCTGCCTCTTTCATCGCGTTCTTGATTCGCTTGATGTCGGTAAGTTGCGAACCAATGTGGAAGTGCAGCAGCTTGAGCATGTCGATACGACCGGCCTCTTCGAGTCGACGGATAACTTCGAGCATCTCGGTGGTCGTTAGTCCAAACTTTGCCGCTTCACCGCCAGACTTCTCCCAGCGGCCGGAACCCTTCGAATAAAGCTTGACGCGCATCCCCAGGATTGGAATGTTGCCGCCTTCCTGACGCTCGACGGTGTTGAGCACGTGATCAAGCTTCGTTGAGTTTTTCGATCACAATCACCACGCGTTTGCCGCAACGCGCGCCGGCAAAAGCGAGCTCGATAAACTCTTCGTCCTTGAAACCATTAAGCACCAGCAGGCTGTCAGGCTGTTTGTTCCAGGGCCAGCGCGGCGTAGAGTTCCGCCTTCGAACCGGCTTCGAGACCAAAGTCATAGCGCGAACCCTCGCGCAGGTACTCCTCAACTACCGATCTCTGCTGATTGACCTTCATTGGATAGACGCACATATGCGCGCCCTGGTATTCAAATTCTCGGATGGAGCGACTGAAGGCGCGTTGCAGTTTCCTGACCTGTGCGGCGACCAATTGCGGGAAGCGCAGGAGCACAGGTGCGCCAATTCCACGTCGGGCCAGGTCTTCGATAATCTCTTTGAGGTCGGCGGAGCGAGTGTCACCTTCGGCGGGACGGACGATTAGGTTTCCTTTGCGATTTACGTCAAAGTATCCGGCGCCCCAATTTTCAATTCCATAGGTTTCAAGCGTCTGCTCAATTGCCGTGGTCAATTCGCGGTCTCCTGACTTGCATGAGAAACTCGGATGTTCGTGATTCTTGAAGCAAAAGCGTAGTAGTGCACATCCCTAGCTCGATGTAGCGGAAGATTTCTGGATGGGAACGCTTAGCGCCGCAATGTAACAGAAAACGCGAGGTCGGTCTATCACTTTTTTGTTTCAGTTTTATTTTTGTAAGCACTTAAACCCTGCGATAAAAGGAGTTACTAGGTAAAAGCGCTTGCTGTGTGAAAATCTGTCAGCAAAAGCCTTGACATAGTTAACGGCCAAACTATAATGCCTTCTTTTTCGCGCCGTCGCGCTATGACGTTCGGCCCTTTCCTTAGCCACTTTCGGCTTCCGCAACACTTCGCGCCAACAAACATACCGGGGCGAAGAGCACCCCTAACACTCCCTTTTTCATCAACCAGGAGAACTCATGAATGCAAAGACTGTCTTGAAATATGCCTCCGATGAGGGGGCCAAGTTTGTTTCTGTTCGATTTACTGACCTGCCGGGTTCCTGGCAACACTTGACCTTTCCCATCGGCGAACTGGGCGAAGGCACCTTTGAAGACGGCTTCGGTTTCGACGCTTCGTCAATTCGTGGGTGGGCCGCGATTCATGAATCAGACATGCTGCTGGTTCCCGACGCGACTCGCATGTGGATGGATCCGTTTGCCGATCATCCGACACTTTGCTTAATAGGCAACGCCGTCGATCCCATCACCAAGGAGGGTTATCCCTTCGATCCGCGCTCAGTGGCAGTACGCGCTGAAAATTACCTGAAATTTACCGGCCTGGCCGACGTTGCCAACTTTGGTCCGGAGGCCGAGTTCTTTGTTTTCGATTCGGTCAAGTTTCATAACGAGCAACAGTCTGCCGGTTATTCAATCGACTCCGACGAAGGCCACTGGAACACGGGTCGTGACGCGAATGAGTTTCAGGGTTCGAATCTTGGTTACCGAATCCGACCGAAAGAAGGCTACGTACCGGTTCCGCCGACTGACACGCTCAGCGATCTGCGCTCGGAAATTTCACTTGAACTTGGCAAGTGCGGCGTAACGGTTGAGTGTCACCATCACGAAGTGGCTACCGCCGGGCAGTGTGAGATCGACTTCCGGTTTTCAACGCTGCTGGGCACCGCCGACAACCTGCAGATCTTTAAGTATATAGTTCGCAATACTGCATATCAGTACGGCAAAACGGCGACGTTTATGCCGAAGCCGCTTTACGGAGATAACGGATCCGGAATGCATTGTCACCAATCTCTGTGGAAGGGTGACAAACCGCTGTTCGCCGGCGATGGCTATGCTGGACTTTCCGAGATGGCCCGCTTTACATCGGCGGTCTCTTGAAACACGCGGCTGCCGTGGTCGCATTTGCGGCTCCGACAACCAATAGCTACAAGCGCCTGGTTCCCGGATTCGAAGCCCCAGTCAATCTTGCCTATTCCGCCAGGAATCGTTCGGCGGCTATTCGCATTCCCATGTTTTCTACGAATCCCAAGCTGAAGCGGTTGGAGTTTCGTCCGCCTGATCCTTCGTGCAATGCCTACCTGGCCTTCTCCGCGATGCTGCTGGCGGGCATTGATGGTATTCAGAACCGGATTGATCCAGGCGAGCCACTGGAAAAGGACATTTATGATCTCTCGCCGGAAGAGCTAAAGGACGTTCCCACTCTGCCGGGATCGCTTGACGAGTCGTTGAAGGCGCCTCGAGACAGATCACGACTTTCTTCTCAAAGGCGACGTCTTCAGTCCGCAATTGATTGAGCGTTGGATCACCTACAAGCGGGACAAAGAGATCACTCCATTGCGCATGCGTCCACATCCGCTGGAGTTTTCGCTGTACTTCGATATCTAAAGGACAGTCCAAAGTCCAACGTCCAAGGTCTAAAGTCCATGGTTCGACCTTGGATGGTTGGACGGCGGTCTCAGTAGTGAAAGGGGACAGACGATGTACAAGATCAATTGGGTTCGACTACTCGTCGGCGGACTGGTCGCCTCAATCATTCTCTTCTCACTGACGGATTCCTTCACGAGCGGCTCGCGCTCGGCTTCGGCAGGCGGTCTACGCCGACTTAGGTGTCGCCCAACCGAAACATAATGCCTATGCCCTGGTCTACTTCGCGATCTTCGAACTTGGTCGGGGCTTTATCTCGATTTATCTTTATGCGTTGATGCGATCGTGCCGTGGGCCCGGGCCGAAGACAGCGGCGCTGGCGGGCGTGGTAGCCTGATTGCCTTTTCAGTTACCGGACCGGCGCAATTCATCCCGCTAGGATTCTACTCGCATGCCTTGTGGATCAAGGTTGGAGCCTTCCAGTTCATCACCTCGATTGTGGCCGCGGTTGCAGGTGCGTTTCTTTATCGAGACGCTTAAGAAGCCGTCCGAAGCCCAAAGTCCAAGATCCAAAGTCGAAAGTCCAAGATCCAATGTCTGGCGAGCAGACGTTGGACGTTGACCTGGACTGTTGCTAACCGTTTAAGGGGTCAATCCGTTCACTGGATTGCCGTAGAAGCCCTGGGCCTTTGCGTTCACTGCATTCCACTTGTCCAGAGTCCCCATCACTTTCACGGGCAGGATGATCTTATTCGTCGTCAGGTTATTTTGCTTTGCTATGCCGTTGTCAGCGTAGTTGCCGTTGTTCCCTATTGAGAACTTGGTCTCACGCACCTGCTCGCCGTTGTAGTAAACCTTCACGACGTACTCACCAGGCATCTGATTGATAAACTTCGCCTTGTTGTAGGCAGTGAAGTTGCGCAGGTCTTCGGTCATGATGAACTCGATTCTGGCTCGGCCAGCTGAATTTAAACTCGCGCCAGAACAGTGACTTGTCATCTCCTCGCTTGTCGGCGTAGTAATCCTCTCCGTGGTCGACGCCGCCGCCGCCGTCGTCGGTGGTAGCGATCTGTTGCCCGTTACTGAAAGAGACGCGCTCTCGAGGTTGTCGTTCGCGATGTCGCCTTTGAACCACATGCGAATAATGGGCGTTGCGTTATCTCTATTGTAGCTAGAGGTCAGCAAAGCCGATGGGCAGTTTCCAATCGTAATCGACGTAGTAATCAACTTCGTTCTTGTAACGCGCGTCGGAGTATTGCGGTTTGTAGCGATTGACTTTGAACTTGCCTTGAAAGACGGTTGAGTTGTCGCGAATGTTTGTAATCTTTATGCCAAACAATCCTCCGGTTACGATAGTCTTCTTATCTCGATTTGAATCACTCTCGCTCTGAACTAATGAGAGCCCGGACCTCTCATCATAGCCGCCACGATATTCCAGCGCTTCGCTGAACCATAAAGATCCGTCCGGCATGAAGTAGTCGGTCTTAAAGCGCAACTTGGTTGAGCCGCCGTAAAAGACGAAGAACCTAATCCGAGGCGCCCAACTAGTGTTGTGATTGTCGTTTGGTATCTTCCAATAGTAATCCCAATGCTCGACCTGAACTTCGAGCGTATCCGGTAGAAACTGAGGGTTCATTGGTGCCTCAGGTTGGACGGCATAAGGACCCTCCTGCGCCTGGCGCTGCGCCAGTCGACGTCGGTTGATGAGCAGGTTGGGGTTGCGCGGATTCTGTGTCAGTTGATGGTGCTGGTTGAGCGGTTTCAGTGGGCGTAGGCTGCGGTTTTGCCTTCGGGATCTTGGGTATCTTGATCAATTGCGCCGAAGCGGTCTGGGCAACAAAGAATACGGTCATGCCAAGCATGAGCATCACAAGAAACGAACGTCTCATTTTCGCCTCCTCCTGATATAGTAACTTTTGGGAATTCTCGAATCGCTTGTTCTGAAAACAGCGCTGGGCTTAGGGTCCTGAGAGAATATTCCTTTCACCGTTTCTTGGCAACACCGAAGAATCTGGCTGACGCCTCGGGCGCCGCGTACAATGCCTTCGTGACTCTCAGCGAACAGACTGAATCGCTCATTCGCGATCTACCGGATGAAAAAAGGTGCCCGCCTCTTTCTGGAACGCTCTCAAACGAACAGACTCGCACGTTTCAAACCTCGCTCCGCGACCCCGCATTTGCTTTCCGATACGCTGGCATTAGCCGCCTGGAGCCCGCTGCTCGCCACCACCCTGGAGCAGAATCCTGAGTACGTTTCATGGCTCAAGCGCGAGCGTGCCGACGTTCGCGTGAGAACTCGTGACCAGCTCAAGGGAGTCTCTGGCGCGCTTCGCGCTGACAAACTCAACCTTGACTCCGCAGGTGCTGTTCGCTCGCTTCCGTCGTCGCGAGTTGTTGCGCATCTACCTGCACGACGTCCGCCGCGCCCACACGCTCGTCGAAACAACCGAAGAACTATCAAACCTTGCCGATGCGATTCTTGACTACGCGCTGAGCTTGGCCCGACAGGATCTTGATAATCGCTACGGCGCGCCGCATGCATGATGAGGGCGGGCGAACCGCCACGCCGAGTTTTGCGTCATCGCGCTCGGCAAGCTCGGTTCCTGGGAACTCAACTACGCTTCAGATATCGATCTCGCTCTTCATTTATTCCGACGATGGAACAACCGCAGGTTCCAGTGAACGAGACAAACTAAGGACAAACTAAGCAACCGCGAATACTTCATCAAGTTGTCCGAAACCGTCAGCAAGCTCGTGGGCCATCCTGCCGGCGAAGGCGCAGCTTATCGCGTCGACCTGCGCTTGCGTCCATATGGCCGCGACGGCGCGCTCGCTTGTTCCCTCGATGAGGCATTGAAATACTACGGCAAGTCAGCGCAAGCCCTGGGAACGGCAGGCCCTCATTCGCAGCCGCGCGGCGGCCGGATCCAGTTCACTCTTTTTCGCAGCTTTGCCGTCGCGTGTCCAACCCTGTATCTACCGTTCTGATAGTTTCAGTGACGGATGCACTGGCGAGTGTTCGTTTGGCCAAGCAGAAGATCGATCGCAGCGTCGAACGCAAGAACGCAGGATTCAACGTCAAACTACAGCGCGGCGGCATCAGGGAAATTGAGTTCATCGCGCAGGCGCTGCAGCTGGCTCACGGCGCTCGCGACGAGTGGTTGCGCGTGCACACACGCTGATCAGTTTGGGAAGACTCGCCGACCGCAATCTTATCTCTGAACAGGAGCGATCCGGTTGTCCGAGGCCTACACGTTCCTGCGCACGCTCGAGCATCGACTGCAGATGGAGCACGGACTGCAGACTCACACGTTGCCGCACGACCGAATCCCAACGATCGCTAATCGCCAGACGTATGGGATTTCCTCGTTGCAACCGCGCTCTGCTGATTTCGAAAGCGCTCTCGGCTCTACACGTCACCAACGTGCGCCAGGCTTACGATCGCGTTGTTTGCAGACGTCGTTCCGGACAGCGAAGGTTACGCGGAGACGAAATGATGTAACGCCATCCGCCGGTTATTTGGATAAGCGCAGTAACGGCTGGCGCTGGCCTGGACGGGGAGCTGAAGACGAATCTCGGGTAATGAACGCGGCGAGAGTCTTTAGCTCGCATCTAGTGCCGGCTGAATTGGAAACGCCGCCAGCAAGCGTCACCGGCGCTTGCGCGCTCGGCTGCAATGAAGCAGCACACCAGTCGACTCACCCACAGCGAGCACAGGTTTTCACCTCCCGGGTTGCTGCGTCGCTGGAAAAATTCGAGAGGCCGACTGGATCTGTCTGCCGACAACCTGATTGGTCTGGTGCGCCTGTGCGGCGCTTCTGAGTTTTCGGTGAGATGGTGGCTAGCAACCCGGCGTTGATTAGTTTGCTTGGGAACTGAGAAGTCGCGATTGCGGCGGCGGGACTACCGCGCCCAGCTTCGGGCGGTCGTCGATCCGGAAAGGACTTTTCTGCGGAGCTGTCGGCGTTGCGGCGCGAGAGTGGTCGAGGCTTCTTGATTGAAATCGGCGCTGAAGATGCAAGCGGCAACCTTCACCTCGCTGGATTCGAACGAACTTCAGACGGAGCTCGCCGTGGCGAGCATCAATGTTGCCTATCTGATCGCGCGCCGTGAAATGGTGCGGCGCTATGGACGCCTCGCCGGCGGTCCGCGCTTGAGCGTGCTGGCGCCTGGGCCGGCTTGCCAGCGGCGGCGTCGACTATGGATCGGACCTCGACATTGCCATCGTTTACGATCTCGCTTGTTTCGTCGCCGGTCGCTTCACTAACACAAGATGAAGCGTACGCCCGTCTGGTCGAGTTAATGATCGCGGCTCTCTCCGAGCGTGACTCGCGAGGGTTACCTGTATCGAGTGGACCTGCGGCTGCGTCCCAACGGGAAAAATGGTCCGCTGGTCACCAGTTCCGAAGGGTTTCTCGACTACGTCAAACAGCGCAGCGCGATTTGGGAGTGGCTCGCCTACGTAAAGCTGCGCGCCGTCGCCGGCGACCTGGAACTAGGCAAGATGATCGAAACGCATGCCAGACACGCGATCCACGAAAAGGCACGCGAGATTGATCCGGATGAGCTGAAGCAGGAGACACGCCGCGTGCGCGAGCGCCTCGAACGGGAGAAGGAAGAGTTGCGGCCAGGAATGGCCGGCGGCGGCAGTTCGTGGTGGCCGCCACGATATAGACATCAAATACTCATCTGGCGGTATGCTCGACGTTTATTTTGCCACCCGCTACTTGCAGCTTCGTGATGACGTCGCGGACGAAGGCGAGAATCGTTCGACGCTGGCCACGCTGGCGCGGCTGGAAGCCAACGGCTCTTTGAAAACGCGTGACTTCGACAGAGCTCAGCCAGGGATATGAGCTGCTGCGTTCAGTCGATCATCACCTGCGTCTCATCGTCGGCAAAGTCGCCGCGTTACCGGCAGCCGATTATCCGGCCTTCAAGGAAATAGCCGGGCGCTTGGATTTCGCAACACCGGCCGAGCTCGGCGAGACTTTGCGCGCGCGGATGGATGCTATTCGCGAGGCTTACGATCGCATAACAGCCGCATAGAGTTTGATGGCGTCCTAATTCCTCCACCACTTCCTAAACCGTCTGTTCGGTACCGCCAGTCGGCCTCATACCAGCAGCGCGTACACCACTGATGGGCTTCCTGACGCTCAGCCGCAGCGTAGTCAGCGGAGGCCGGCAAGCGTTTCACAACCTCCTGTTCGTCAGCGCTAAGTTCTTCCCAGTGTTTCGCATGACCCCTTCATGACAGCGAGGGCAGCTTCTGACTATGTTCACGGATCGACACTCCTTTCGCAGCCAAAACTTGGTTAGTTTGCATTTGTTGTTTACACTGGATTTCTTAATCGTGTAACTTAGCTTTTAGGTTCCGGGTGTTTACAACGGAAAGTCAACCTGGAGCATCAACCATCAGGGAGCGCAAAAGCGACAGAAGGAATGTTTCGAATCAAAGCTTCTTACACAGGTCAGTTGGAACTGAAAACCACTTTGGAACGCGCGCGCGCGAGTTCTTTGGCGAGCTTGCGAACTTCGCCGATTTGATGCCGGGCATCGAGGGTATTCGCAGCGAATCCGGCAGCATCGCGCTGGAAAGTGCGCGCCGAGGTGCCGGTTATTGGCTCAGTCCAGGCTAGCTTTGCAGTACGGAAGAACAGAAGATGGTCTGACCGGCTCGAGTGGTCGCCCGCCGGCTCGGAGAAGAAAAACTATCTGCGCTATGCGGCGGCCTTTGAGGTGCGCGGGCATAACGTATTGATCAAGGTTGTCGCAGCATGTGGAACTGCGCCGGGCACACACGCCCGAGAATTGCACCGCCTGGCTGCCCTGGTTGGCGAAGGCGCGATCAGTTCAGAAATGCAAAAGCAGCGTAGCAGAAATGATCAAGACTTTCCTGGAGCGCGCACAGGCGAAGCTCGAAGGCGAGTCGGCTCTCGAACAGGAAGCCACTTCGTAGTACAACCGCCGAAGAATAATTAGCCGCGGATTTAGGCCAGATAAACGCGGATCAGATTACCAATACGGTGCTTTTTCTGATCCGCGTTTATCTGCGGTAAATCCGCGACCTACTTGTGACCGTACGAAATCATCGTTCGCAAACATGCGATAAGCGCCCGGCACCCCGGCGCGCAACTCTCGATACCAGACCATACTCGTGTAGATGTAATTCCCTTTGCCGTATCGGCGCCACCAGCAGGCCACCAATCAAGGGCGGTTCGCCCGGATCGTTAGTTGAGAAAAATTTCTGTATATGCGGGTCCCATTGCTTCGGATAGTACAGCCCGCGCTCCTGAATCCAATTCGAAAAGTCTGCCGGTGTAATCCTGTTGGGAGACTTAAGCAGTGGATGACGCGGCTGGATAAACGTGATGGGCGCGGTCTCATCCGTTACGCGTTTGTCATCAAGAATGATCGGATAAGGTGCTGAGCTGCGGGCGGTTTTCTTTTCATCGGGGTTCCATTCTGTCCTGTCTTTGTGGTAGAAGACGATCAGGGTTCCACCTGCCTTCACGAAGTCGAGCAAACGCGAATTCGCCGCGATCAATTCCGGGTGTGCTTCATAGCCAGCGATTGTCGATGATTATGGTGTTGTAGATCGATAGATCGGCGTTCTTGATTTCGTCAACGGTCAACGCGTTAGAGGATACTCCCAAAGCCGGGAGGGGAATGCCTCAAGGGTTTGATCAAAAACTGGGAACGTACCACGCGAAGGTTTTGGGCCACTCGCGCGGCACTATAGACGACCGGCAACCGTCTCGCTTTGTGATTAAGCCTCAGTTGAGTCGACAGCTCTTGATGGAGAAATTCCACCGAGCCCGACATTCTTCGTTCCTTTAGAGTTTCCCGGTCGCGATTGGCATCATGAATCGCCAACGTGTCGTCGCGTTGCCTCGTTTGGTCCGAGAACCAACTGATACATTGCTGTACGAGTCTGATCTGCCGCTTGCAGCCCCTATTTCCATAGTGCCGCGAAATGGCGTTGCCAGATGATTCAGCAGCGTGACCTTGAACGCGTCACACCAGCCCAACGCTTTCTTCAGTTCGTACGCAGGGCGAGGGCGCGATGCTTTCGATCTCTACTGCCGGGACGACTGGCAAAGGGAAGTCTCCGCGTGCAGGGAAAATTTCGCGCCGTCGAAATCGACCAGGGCGGTGGCTTCGAAATGTTTGCCGAGGGAAAAGGCCGTCATAGAGATGTTCTTCCCGCGGAACTGTTAAGCTGGCGCTCTTCGGCGTTGTGTTATCAACGTTAACGTTGGTTTCAGTGCCAGGCAGCAATACGTCCTGCTATATCCACGCGCACCGGCTCACCCTCGCCATTGAATCGGAGATCGTCCACGTGGACGGCTCGCATACTCAGGCGTTCGTCAGATCAATCGAAAAAGTGGACTGGACACCTGGCACGAGGACGGTATCGCGCGAGTGCAAGCGTCAAAGAATGCCGCTGGCAACTGCCAGCGCCCGGTCAACGCGCGATTCGAACAAGCGAAAGCGCTCAAGATCGCCCGTTAGTGTTACTCAGTTGACCCTGCTGGCGCGCCAACCAATCAAGACCGCAGCCACCCGATCCGGTCGATCGAGAAACGCTGCTTAACGAACGTCCTTCAATCGTGGGTGGTGTTATGGCGGGAACTAGCGTGGCCGGCAGTTCGAGTCCGGCCCGCGTGAAATACCGCACCCTCGGCAAGGGTGGAACGCTGGCCAACCTCCGCAGGAGTCGATAGCGAATCAATGGCAGCTTTCCCGCTTCGATTCGTCGCGCGCGCGCATTAGTTCTGTGATCGACTTCGGCCAGGGTCCCTGCGTCGTGCGTGTTGCCGAAGAGCCGCGAGCGCTTGTTCCGCGAATGAAGCACCGCGCACCGGATCGACTTCGTTCGATCAACGGCAAACACTCTCTCAGATTCGCCTGCGGGTTGTCGGCGCGTTCGCGCCGCCAAAGACGCGCACAAACAGCCGTTGCGCCTGCCAGGGTTTCACTTGATTCAGCTTGTTCGGGAAAGCGTTTGGGATCCGCGGCGGCATCGAAGGCGCTCGATTATCAGCCGGCCTGTGGCCTGGTGGTGCCCATGTCCACTGATTGTGTCGTGGTGCGTAATGATTACGTCCGGACGTAACTCGCGAATTTTCAAGACCATTCTTCGTAGCGCTTCGTCGTGGCCCCAAAACCTTGAAAGCTTCGTCAGCCGATTTTGAATATCCAAAGTCTTTCAAACCCAGAAAGTAAGGCTCTGAGCCCTGTATCTTCGCGGCCTCCTTAGTTTCCCTGCGCCCTTATCACTCCCAGTTGTTCATAGAGCTCAGGGCCAACCGCGTTCTGTCCGCCCTCACCGTAGGCTTGAAAACAGACTTAACAGTGTGCGCGCCATCTCTTCGTCTCAGGACCGTTAACGTCGTGCCATCTTCATCGTCCGGGTGTGCAGCGACGCACATCACCGTCCAGGTGTTGGTAGAGATCAACCAGTGCCTGATGAAGCTCCGCCTTATCGGGCTGTATAGCTCGGCTGTGATGTGGGCGATGGCTCCTGGGCGCGCGCTGGACGAAAGGCGCCCGCCAGTTAATGAAAGCAAGAATGCGAAGAGCAGGAAGTATGAGGCGAGTCGTCGCTGAAAGTAATTCTTAACCATGTTTCTTATTAAGTGCATCATCAAAGGAGTAGCTACAGCTCGATCTCATATCCATCCGGGTCGGACACGTAGGCGAACGGCATTCGGGCGTAAATTCGCCGCGCTGTTCAACGCACCGCCCGCGGCTATAACTTCATTGATAGCGTGCTCGGAGGTCGCTCCTTATTTTCCAGTTGTAAACCAAAGTGAAGAATGCCACCGCCGGCTCCAGTCGCATGTCCCTTTCCTCCGCCTGGTGCAGAGCGATCATATCGTTTGGAGCCGGGCGTGTTTAGGAAGACCAGGCCGTCCCCGGCCCAAAACCTCACTTCCATTCCAAACACTCGTTGATAAAACTTGAGTGAGCGCTGAATGTCATCAACCATAAGATGAAGGTGCGTCAATCCGAGGGTCTTGATCATAGTGAACTCCGCAATCCTCAGTTATGCTCGCGAGCGTTCCAGGTGCGCGGCAATCGTCATGATCACTCCAATCATCAGCATCAGCACTACACCGTACGCCGCTGCCGTCCCCAAATTGAAGTCGCGTAGCTCGGAAGCAATTGCGATCGAGATGGGCGCGATTTATCGGCACAAACACCAACACCGAAGCCACATATTCGCCCAGCGCAATCACAAAAGCCAGCAGGGTTCCGGCGATAGCCCCGGGCCAGATGAGCGGAAGCGTAACGCGCGTGAACCTCTGCCACCAGCCTGCCCCCAAACTTGCGGCCGCTTCCTCAAGCGTCGCATCGAGCTGTTCCATACTGGCTTGCACGGCCCGCACAACCAGCGGCATGAAGCGAAGAAAATAGACTACCGGCAGGATCCAGAAGGTGCCGACGAGTATGAAAGATCCCAGCAACAACGAAGGTCTGACCATACGACTTCGGCTATTGAAACTGCGACGACTGTTCCGGGCAGCGCCCAGGGAACCAGGATCAGCCACGAGAGCAGCCGTTTGAGTCTCCGGCTTCCTTTCCGCGCCAGGAGCGCAGCTACACAGAAACTCCAAAGCAACGCGGCGCCGGCGGCGATTGCCGACATCGACAAACTGTTAAGAAAAACTTCGCTCGCGCGTGAGTCGGAAAATATTTTCACGTAGTTAGCGAAGGTGTAGGCGGTAGGCAAAGTTTGAGTTGTCCAGTTTCCTTCGCGGGCGAAGCTGACGAGCAGCAGCGTTGCGACTGGCAGAACGAGTAGTAACAGAAAACAGCACGCCGCAGGCGATCGCGAGCGCGCTGCGGCGCCGCCACGCGCAATTGGCTGTGCGCTTCTTTGTTGAACCCTTCATGGCGGCAGCCGCAAACCTTCGCGTCCCTTCATAGCGCTGAAAGAAGAAGAGCGCGCTGAGCGAAATCACGGCAAGGATTACCGTTTCTGTTATCGCCAGACTTGCATCTCCGCGCTTGTCGCGCCGTGTAAATTTCCAGCGTCAGCACGCGCACGCCGCCGCCAAAGAGAAGCGGCGCGCTGAAGGAAGCCATGGAAGTCATGAAGGTCAGCAACGCCGCGGCAATCAATGATGGCGTGAGTTGCGGCAAAAGGATTCGCGTGACGACGCGCATGCGACTGGTCCCCAAACTGCGGGCGGCCTCGGCCAGCGCCGCATCGATCCTCGGTCAAACCCGCTCCCGTTAAAACGTAAAAGAACGGGTACATCGTGTAAGTGTGAAAGAGCAGCAAGGCCGGCCAACCACGCAGTGACCACGGCGAGTGTTCGAGATGAAGTGCTGACTGGACCAGCGAGCCAGAATTCCTGACTCGCCGCAGAGAAAAATAAAAGCGACTGTGCCGACCAAAGGCGGTAAGACCAGCGGCAGGGCAGCAAGTAGCGCAAATACTGCCGGCAGGGAAACGAGTAACGCTCGAATAAGAACGCGAGCGGAATGCCGACTGCCGCGCAAAGCAAAACAGTCAACACTGAAACGCCTGACACTCGCCAGGATGGATTCGAGAACAATGTTCCTGCGAGAGTGCCTCGAACATAGTTGGACACCGACCAGTTTCCATTCTGCTGGAACGAGGCAACGACGACATGAAAGTTTGATAGATGACGCCGTAGATCAGGAATGATAACGACGATGAGGAGCAGAAGAGACGCGGCGACGCGGAGAAGGGGAGACGCGGGGACGCGGGGACACGGGGACTCGGTGAAAGAAGCGGAAGACGACGGGTCGGTAATTCTCTCCGCGTCTCCGTGTCTCCGTGTCTCCGTGTCTTTCTTTCCCTCCGCCGTGTCTCCCTTAAGACTCATTCATTTTTCAAGAGTGCAATTCGTTCGGGTGGCAGCACCACGGTCAGCGTATCTCCGACAGAAAGCCCGTCAGCGTCCAACGCCAGCGCTTCCAGCACCAGACCGTTTGCATCCAGTTTTATGCTGGAGGTTGCTCCGGCGAAGTTGATTTCGCGCACGGTCGCCGGCAAAACATTTTCAAGTTTATCGACAGAGTTTGTAACCCGGACGTGCTCGGCCTGATCGCCAGGATGCAAGGCTGATTAAGAGGTACGAGATTTTTATCAGCAACCGGAATCCGGATAACATGGCCACCCTCTAATGTTTTGAATTCGCCAACCTCCGACTTGCTTGAACTCAAACGCATCGCCCGAATCAAATTGTTTCGTCCCAGAAACTTGCCTACGGAAAGTTGTGCCGGATGCTCATACAGATCACGCGGCCGGCCAGTTTGCAAAATGCGGCCGCCGCACCATCACGCTTATGCGATCGCAGAGTGCGAAAGCTTCTTCCTGATCGTGCGTTACGTAAACTGCGGTCAAGCCGAGGCGGGTTACGAGCTCGCGCAATTCGCCACGAGTTTCCTCGCGCAGGGTCACGTCAAGATTCGAAAGTGGCTCATCAAAAGTAACAGCGCCGGTTCGATCGCGATGGCGCGCGCAATTGCCACGCGCTGTTGTTGACCGCCGGACAGTTCATCGACTCTGCGCTTTTCATATCCCGGTAGTTGCACCAGCTCCAGCGAGCTCTTGACGCGTTCGATGATTTCGTTCTTCGACTTATGACGCGCACGCAAACCGAAGGCAACGTTTTCCAGGACGTTCAGGTGAGGGAAGAGAGCATAGTTTTGGAAGACCATGCCGAAGCCGCGCTTTTCTGCCGGCAGGTTCGTTATCGCAATGTCTTCAAAACTAATCGCGCCGGAGTCTGGTTGTTCCAGACCGGCGATCATCCTTAACGTGGTTGTCTTTGCCGCAACCCGAAGGGCCGAGCAAGCCGAAGAACTCACCACGCTCGACGTCAAGCGAAACCTCGGTCACCGCAGGGGTCTTGTCGAAGCGCTTCGAAAGATTTTTGAGAGAAAGGAGTGACATCTTAGGAGACTTTTCCACAGATTACGCAGATTACGCAGACTTTATTCAAATCTTGGCTGATTTACTCCTGTGTAAATCTGCGTAATCTGCGGATTACTTCTTACCACGCCCGCGAATCTCAGTATCCCAATACCGCAGCCAGTCACTGCTCTGTTTGCGCAGCAAATCCCAGTCAAGCGGCATCTCATTCACGCGTTCATTCATCCACGCCGGCAGTTGCGCGCGATCGATGTCGGTGCGCACGGGAATTCGATAATACTTCTTCGCGGCCAGCACCAGGCTTTCCTGCGTGGTGACAAATTCATAGAACGCGCGGGCCTCTGCTTCATTCGGGCCGCCACGCACAATCGCAATGCCGTCCGTTATTACCGGTGTACCGCTGGCCGGAAACACGTAGCCGATCGAGAAACCTTTTGCTCTTTGTATAGCCAAACGTCGGGAAGGTTCCACAAACTGATGAGCCCTTCGCGGCGAACCAGCTTCTGCATCATGATCGTCCCATCGGCGGTGTACTCATGAACGTTGGCATCTAAACGCCGCAACCAATCATAACCTTTGTCCGGCGAACCCGTGTCTTTGTAGAAGCGCCAGATCATCGCCCCGAATATCGCGCGCATCGAGTCGGAAGGGTTTGGATTTCGGATGAGAATCTTTGTCCCGCCATTTCGGATCGAGCACATCGTCCCAATCCTTTGGCGCTTCTTCCGGCTTAACCGCATCGCTGTTGTAAACGATCACTTCCGGCGTTTGGTAAGTGCCGTACCAGCGGTCCTCACTGTCGCGGCTTGAGTTAGGAACCTTGTCGGCCCAGGTTGGCTTGTATGGCGCCAGCAGGTTCTCCTCAGCCGCGGTTTGAAACGTCGTGTGTGCGGCGCCCCACCACAAGTCAGCCTGCGGCCGATTACGTTCAGCGCGCACGCGTTCCAGGATTTCGCGCGAGCCCATGTCGAGAAACTGCACGTCAACTCCGGGATGAATCGCCTGATAGCGCGTGACGGAATCGCGCAGCAAATCCTGGCCGTGTGGTGTGTAGATCAGAAGCTTACGCGACCGACTACCGGCGCGATTGCATGAGAAAAGCGACGCTGAAACACAAATAGCAGCTAGATAGAAAAGAATTTTGACGCGCATCAAGTTAACTATATCGGCTTATGAGCGCGGGAATGCTAGCATATACTTTCTAGCCCGGCGACTTGGTGCCAGCTTTTGAGTGCGGTGACCTTGTCACCGATTTGGTCGGCTGCGACCTGGCGCAGCTTTGCGAGACTGAATTCGGTTCCGAGGAAGCGGCGTCAAGCCGCCGCGGGCAAAAGCGGTGACAGGTCACCGCACTCAAGGTGAAAACGCATGGCAAAGACAGTCAAAGGTCGAGTGGGTTGGGAGGTTGTTAAAAAACTCCTCCGGGCAATTCCCGTCATCGGGCCTGTCTTTACCGTTGGCTTCGCCGGCCACGACATCAAGAAAAAGGACTTGTCCCCGGTGCGGTTCATGTGGGACTGGATCTCATCCCCGTGGTGGGTACGACGAAAAATGTGGTGGAGATCGTCACCGGCGATTGATACCGGATAAGACTCCAAAAATCAGCAACCGAATTCCCAGACCAACCTCAGACTAGACAGTAAACCACTCAAGCTCTTTTCTGGGACCGCGGGCGTCCTGCTCGCAAACGCGCCGTCAGGCGCGCAGGATTCCTACAAAATAAGAAGCGGTTCGCGCTTCGCGCTCATTGCGGGCGGGACGCCCGCGGTCCCAGGAGGAGCTTGAGTAGTTAAGCAGAGATCGACGGGCGCTCGGTGAACGGTTGCGCCGTTTCGTATGCGTGCGCGAGTTTGAGCAGCGTGGGTTCTGCCCAGTAAGCGCCGAGAAGTTGAAGCCGATCGGCAGTCGGTTCGATGAAAGCCCACAGGGAACACTGATTCCCGGAATGCCCGCAAGATTTGCGGTGACGGTGTAAATGTCATTGAGGTACATCGCCAACGGATTATCAACCTTCTCGCCGATTGCAAATGCAGGCGTCGGCGATGTCGGCGTGATGATCGCATCGCAACTCGCAAAAAGCCTTGCGAAAGTCCTCCTTGATCAACGCGCGAACTTGTTGTGCCTTGCCGTAATAGGCCTCGTAGTAGCCGGCGGAGAGCACATAGGTACCCAACATGATCCGCCGCTTAACTTCGGGCCCAAATCCTTCTTCGCGCGTTTTCCGGTACATCTCTCGCAGGCTGCGGCGCATCTTCTGCGCGAAATCCATAGCGAACCCCATCGAAGCGTGCGAGATTTGAAGAAGCCTCAGCCGTCGCGATGATGTAGTAGACGGCGATGCTGTATTGAGCGTTCTGGAAGTTCAACGTCAACTATCTCTGCGCCCAGATCGCGATAGACAGCTACCGCCGCCTCGACTGAGGCCCGCACTTCCGGGTCCAGTCCTTCACCAAAAAGAGATTGCGGCAAACCTATGCGCGCGCCTTTGACGTCGCCCGATAATTCAGCGACGTAGTTTGGAACGGGAACATCGGCTGTGGTGGCATCATGCGCGTCACGTCCGGCAATTATTCCCAGAACCCGGGCGACATCTCCGCGTAGTTCGGGCGAATATCCCAACCTGATCGAGCGAGGAACCAAACGCTACCAGTCCATAACGGGAGTTGCGTCCGTAGGTTGGTTTCAAACCAAACACGCCGCAAAAGCGACGCCGGCAGTCGCACCGAGCCGCCGGTATCAGAACCCAGGAGCAACCGGCACAATGCCCGCTGCAACCGCCGCTGCCGAGCCTCCAGATGAACCGCCCGGCACCGCGAGGTGGTGTCCCAGGATTCTCTGACCGGACCAAAGGCGGAATTCTCGTTTGACGATCCCATAGCAAACTCGTCGCAGTTCGTTTTGCCGATCACCACGGCACCGGCGCCAAGCAGGCGTTCGATCACGGTCGCGTTGTAGGGCGGATGGTAGTCGCCGAGGATGTCGTGAGCCGCAGGACGTTTGCATGCCCTCGACGCAGATGTTGTCTTTGATCGCGATGGGAATTCCCGCGAGAGCTCCATCCTGGGCAGCAATCGTCTCGGCGCGTTTCGGTGCGCCATTTCGATCGATTTCCAGAAAAGCATTGAGCTGATTCATTCAGCTTCTCAGCGGCGTTAACTGACGACTCCACAACCGCGCGCGCAGTCGACCTGCCGTTGCTGATGCGACCCATCAATCCCTCAATGTCGTTTTTCGTTTCACTCATCTTTCGAACCGTAAGTCTTACTGCCTCGTTTACTGCCCACTGCCCACTGCATTCACAGCACCTTCGGCACTCGAAAATGACCTGACGCAGCATCCGGCGCTTCGGCGAGCGCCGTCTTCTGGCCGAGCGAAGGTTCTGCGAACGTCATCGCGAGCGGAATCCGTCGCTTCGCCTGCCGGTGTCAATCCACCCAGCGCCGGCGGAACATTGCCGGTGGCGACTTCATTCAACTGCTCGACGTAACTAACGATGTCGGCCATCTGTGGCGCGAAGATCTTCAGCTCTGCCGGCGTAATTTCCAGGTGCGCCAGTTGCGCTACCTTTTCAACATCAGCTTCAGTGATAGGCATAGGGTTAGATTTCGGATTGCGAATTTCGGATTCGGATTTCAAACCTCAGGATTCTCCAAACGCTTTATACAACTTGTCGCAGCCCCAGGAATGCGCGCCGCAAGTCAACATCTTCGATTGCGGTGGCCGCAGACAACAGTTCAGCCGGGACTTCGTAATTCGATTCCTTGTGCTTGCTTGTGGCTGATGGTTTTGCGCGGGCCAGCTCGATCGCTTTTCGGATCGACTCGCAACTCTATTGACTTCACGAGCGCCTGACCCAATACCGAGTTCAATCTAAACAACAATTGTCCTCGCATTTGTTCAAGTTGCTTTTTCCAAATATTGTCTGCGACAGCTACCACGAGCGTGCTGTTCTGAAGTTGCACAGGAACAGCGTGACTGCTCAAACCTTCACCGACTGCGTGTTTCCACGCGGCAATACAAGCGGCCTCGGCGACCTCGTCGGGTGCGCCTGAAGCCTTTAATATGGCGGGCAGGGTCTTGATCAGTCTTTCCATAGTTGCTCGGTGCCGGCGACGTTTCCGGATTCTAGCCGGCTCAAACTAGAATCACGGACCAATATTGAAGTCGTGCGCGAGTGTATAAGCTGAGTTGTGTAAATTCAAATCGAAGACAAAAGAGGTAGGGTAAAAGGGGGAAAGGGTAAAGGGAAGGTGAACGATGGAAGCGTTTCACCCCTTTTACCCGTTACCCTTTTCCTCGCTTTCTCAATATCCATGCTGAAAGAGAAACTCGTACTAGCTTCGAAGAGTCTACGCCGCCAGGAAATACTCGCTGCCGTGGGCTGGGAGTTTGACGCAATCGCCGCCGATATCGACGAGGCCCGATTGGCAGCGGAGGATGCGGTGAGCTACGTCAAGCGTCTCGCGCGAACCAAGGCGCAAACTATCGCGGCGAAATTTCCCGATCACCTCGTAATTGGCGCTGACACGGTGGTCGTCATCGATGGAGAGATTCTTGGCCAGCCGCGCGATGACGATGATGCCTCGTCGAATGCTGCGACTTCTCAGCGGCAAGTGGCACGAGGTGTTGACGGGCGTTGCGCTCAGGAAGGCGGGACAAGTTGTCGTTGCGCATGAAACAACGCGGGTGCGTTTTTCCGAGATGTCAGTCGAAGAAATAGATTGGTATGTGGGCACCGGCGAACCACGAGGAAAGGCCGGCGCTTATGGAATACAGGGTTCAGCCGCGCTCTTCATAAAAGAGATCCAGGGAGACTATTTCAACGTGGTGGGTTTGCCGGTGCGGTTGGTCTTTGAGTTGTCGCGCCGGATCTGATGTATGGAGTGCGGCGATCTGTCGCCGCCTTGGTCCGTGGCGGCTTTGACGCCACATCAGGCGAAATCGAACTCAAGCCACGATGGCCGCGACAGGTCGAGGCGACCAAAGCGCTGAAGCGGGGTCCCCAGCCGGGCAACCCGGCTGGGGTGCCTGCGAGGTCAGCGCACTTCAAAAGTTGTGCAACTTCAGAACATCACCGTGCCGCCATCAACGTTAATCGCCTGTCCGTTTATTCCTCGCCCTTCGTCCGACGCCAGCAACAGAGCCAGCGACGCAACTTCTTCCGGCTCGATGATCCGATTCTGCGGGCTCATCTTCTTGATCGAGTCCATCGCTTCGTCGGCCGACAACCTGGTCTTCTTGGTAATGTTTTCGATCCCACGCGTGGTCATCTCAGTGTCGACATAACCGGGACAAATGGCGTTGACAGTTATCCCTTTGGCAGCGACTTCCATAGCCGCTGATCGCGTTAAGCCGAGCACGCCGTGTTTCGAAGCGGAGTAGGCGGCGATGTAAGGTCCGCCGGTTTTGCCGGCTATGGAAGCGACGTTGATGATTCGTCCCCAACCGCGCTCAATCATTTCCGGAAGCGCCGCGCGCATGCAGTAGAAGGTGCCGCTCAGATTGACGGCGAGGTGCCGCTGCCAGTGTTCGTCATCGGTTTTGTCAAAGGCGCGCTCTCGGCGATGCCCGCGTTGTTAACCATAATGTCGGGACCGCGACCGAAGTATTCTTTGACAGACTTGAAAAGCCATCTCAACGCTGCGCGACCTCGGTAACGTCGCAAACCAATGGCAGCACGCCGTGCTGAAGTAGCGCTGGATATTTCTTTCGCCGCCTGTTTCACCTGATCGACACTGCGCGCCGCAAGTATTACCTGCGCGCCTTCACTGGCAAACTTCAGCGCGATGGCGCGGCCAATGCCGCGACCACCGCCGGTTATTAATGCGATCTTGATTTTGAAGTTTCATAAGAATTTCAAGTTCAGTTCCGAGTTTCAAGTTCATCGCCTGCACTTCGCGAACGTTCTGAACTTGAAACTTGAAACTTGAAACTCGAAACCATTTTACCGTCCCGTAAACTTTGGCGCACGTTTTCGAGAAACGCCCTGCAGCCCTCGGCTCCGTCGAGCGATTCGAAGCATCTCATCTGGGCTTCAGTTTCAAGCGCAACATCTCCTCCAGTTCCGCTGCCTGACTCATGTAGACAGCTTGTTTCGCGGCTGCGAGCGCAACCGCAGGGGCGTCGCGCAAGCGTTCCGCCAGTTTGACGGTTTCCGCTTCGAGGTCATCCGGCTCGACGACTTTGTTCACCACTCCCAACCGCAAGCGCCTCAGTGGCGTCCATTACTTCGCCAAGAAAAAACATTTCGCAGGCTTTGTTTGGAGTAACCAGTCGCGGCAGAAAATATGTGCCACCCCAATCCGGATGCAGGCCCACTTTCGCAAACGACTGACTGAACGGTGGCCGTGGTCGCGGCGATGCGCAGATCGCAGGCGAGCGCCAGGTTGCAACCGCGCGCCGAAGGCGGGGCCGTTGATAGAACGCAATCACCGGCTTCGCCATCTGGCGAATAGCGGTGACCACGCGGCGCGCGGAGCCAAGCAGACGCGAGAACTCATCGGCGTCCTGGCGTTCGATCAGTTCCGACATCGCGGCTGACGTCGCCGCCGGCGCAAAAGCTCGTCCGGCGCCAGTGATCACAACCACATGGGCACTCCGTTCGGCGCCCGCAGCTTCGAGAGCTTCAGCCAGGTCGCGCCGCATATGTCCCGCGAGCGCATTCAGCTTCTCCGGCCGGTTAAGTGTGATCGTTGTGATACCGGACTCTTCAGTTACGTCGATTTGTTCGTAGGACATAAGACAGTGAATAGTGAATGGTAAATGGTGAATAGTTTCAAAGCATCAAATAGGGAATGGTAAATCAGTAAACAGTTTCCTCACCAACACTTGGGTCTAATCCTCAACCGTCTTAATTATTTACCATTTACCATTCACTATTTACCCTTGAATTCCGGCTTTGCGCTTGTTGACGTAAGCGTCCAGACCCTCCTTTGCGTCTTCCGATTGAAAGAGTTGTTGTTGCAGTTCGCGCTCCAGCGCCAGGGCTGACTTCGAACGGAATCTCCGCGCCAGTTTGTACGCTGCGCTTGATTCCTGCCAACGGCGCCGGCAGCCTTGTTTGGCGTGGTGAACTGCGCGTGCATACTCCGTAACCTGCTGCATAAACTGTTCGCCGGTTTCCGCGTCGAAAATCTGATTAACGAGTCCCAATTCGAGGCCGCGTTCGAAAGGAAACAACTCGGCTGTGGCCATCAACTCAATCGCTTTCGACTTGCCGACGATTCGCAACAGGCGCTGCGTGCCTCCAGTCCCGGGCAGCACACCAAGCGAAACTTCCGGCAATCCCATCTTGCCTGCGCGGCGACGCGCAACGCGAATGTCCGCAGCCATCGGCAACCTCAAGCCCGCCGCCCACGCAGTGGCCGTTGATTGCTGCAATCACAAGTTTCGGGGTTTGCTCCAATCGCGACAAGGTCTCATTAGCATGCAGGCAGAAGTAGTACTTGAAAGTCTGGCGTCACGCTCTGGAGCATATTGATGTTCGCACCGGCGCAGAAAAACTTTCGCCATTACCGGTGATCACAACTCACCTGAACGCTTTCATCCATGCGCGCCTTGAGGATCGCGCTGTCCAGCGCCAGCATCATCTCGTGAGTGTAAGTGTTTGCCGGCGGATCGTTGAGCGTCAGAAGGGCAATGCCATCCTCAGTCTCGATATTGAATCAGGTCGCCCGTTGGTGTCGTTCCCATAACTTGTGCTTCAGCCTCGGCCATTTCTTTAGTCTCCGATTTCACGCGAACTGCGCCAAACGCTTAACGGTCCAACTCCAGCTCCAGGGGCGAAGTCTAGTTCCTCCGTCGGTAATCCAGCAACAAATCCGCGCAGGAACAAGCGGGTCACATTATCAACCAACTCCGCCACCTTCAGTTTTCCGCGCGGGTCATACCAGTTGTAAATCCAGTTCATCATTCCGAAGAGCGCGTAGGTAGCGACCGTGAGATCGATTTGCGATGCGGCCGTCTGCTCCTGCTCAATCTCCTTGAGAATCTTGCGCGCGAGCTTGTGTAATTGTCTTTCTTGGTGGAAACGTGCGGGTGCAGATCGCCCGCGAGCGACTCTCGGCTTCGTGCGACAGCACTTTCATCTCGGCCATGTTGGCGGCAAAAACGAAAGGTGATTTTCAATGAAGATGCGCAGCTTGACTCAGCGGATCGTTGACTCCAGCAAGACGCTCCTCGAGGCGTTCGAGCACTCGTCCGAAGCAATTGTCCTGAATAAGAAACAGGAGTTCCTCTTTCGATTTGCAGTAGTGGTAGAGCCCGGCAAGGCTGACGTTGGTCGCGCGCGAGATGTCGCGCATCGTGGTGGAGTGATAATTCTTCTCGGCAAAGATGCGCGCGGCGTTGCGCAGGATGAATTCTAACTTTTGATCGTGCTTGGTAAAATCTTGCATGAAAGATTTGCTTGGACTTTGGTCTTGGGACTTTGGACTTTGTGCTTTGAACTTTGAGCTTGTTTTGCTAGCCTTCAGGTCATCCAGGCGAGCACACATAGGCTCGAAAGTACAAAGCTCAGAACAAAGTCCAAAGACCCAAGTCCAAGACCAATGTTCTTATAAGCCGAACATACTCAAACTCAAACGGCTTGCCCTTGATTCCAGTCGCGGGCGGCGCGATCCAGTTCGCAATCTTTCCCGGCTCGACTACCGGGTGCATCAAGCTACGCACGTACTCGCGATCCGCCATCGTCGGCAACCATTCCGCTTTTCGCCGTTCAAACTCCTCGGCGCTGATCAGATTTCCCTCGATGTCGAAATGAGTGGCCGGCATATTCACCAACGTGGCGATGAAATCGCGAGCTCGGTAGGAAGAGCCGCTCGCTCAATGCCTTCGTCGGTCGAGGGTCTTGTTCCAACGCGCCAATCCTTTTTCGCAATCGCTGTACATACTCTGTCACGCAAGACTTCGTTGAGCGCGTTGCGCATCGCCACCTCGCGGTCCTTGAGTTGTCCTTCTTCGACAACCTTCATCGTAAAGCTTTGTTCAGCGACGATGTGATCCTCGTATTGCTCCTGTTCTTTGTAGCGCCCCTTCAAACCGGCCGCGAAAAAGTCTGCGGAGTTTGAGCTGATTTCGCCGCCAAAGAGATCCAGCGAATAACTGAACCAGAAGTTAATGTGCTTTTGAATAATATCCAGCGGAATGCCGCCCAGCTCGCGCACGTCTCCTTGCTTCATCAACTGCGCCGTGCGTTTGACGACGCGGTTGAGACCCGTGTCGCCGACAAACATGTGATGCGCTTCTTCGGTGAGCATGAACTGGCAGGTGCGCGCCAGCGGCTCGAAACCGGATTCGGCGAGCGCTGAAAGCTGATACTTGCCGTCGCGATCTGTAAACATCGTGAAGCAGAAAAAGTTGAGCCAATCATCGCAGGGCTGGTTGAACGCTTCGAGGATCCGCGGCTTGTCCGGATTGCCGCTGCGTCGTTCGAGCAGGGCATCGGCTTCATCGCGACCATCGCGGCCGAAGTATCGCTGCAGCAGGTAGACCATCGCCCACAGGTGACGGCCCTCTTCGACGTTTACCTGAAACAGGTTTCGCAGATCGTAAAGCGACGGGCAGGTCTTGCCGAGTTCGCGCTGCTGTTCAACTGAAGCGGGCTCGGTGTCGCCCTGCGTGACGATGATCCGCCGCAGCGAGTTGCGGAATTCACCCGGCACTTCCTGGTATGCAGGTTGGCCGTAGTTGTCACCGAAGCCAATCTTCGCATCGGGCTCCGCGGGCTTGAGAAAGATGCCCCAGCGATAGTCAGGCATCTTCACGAAATCAAAGTTTGCCCAGCCGTCCGGCTCGACGCTGATCGCGGTGCGCAGGTAAACGTCCTTTTCCTGAAAGCCGTCGGGACCCATCTCCTGCCACCAGTCGAGATAGTTTGGCAGCCACTTTTCCAGCGCGCGCTGAAGCTTCTTGTCTTCCGACAAGTTAACGTTGTTAGGAATGCGTTCGTATAGATTCATAAATCACCTGAGCTTTGTGCTTAGAACTTTGAACTTTGTGCTTTGCAGAAACTCAAGAACAAAGCTCAAAGCACAAGCACCAAAAACTACGTCCTCTTAAAATCAAAATGCGCCTGCGTCGGCTTCCCGTAATTTGTTAACGCGCCTTCGGGGCCGACCGCATTTGGTCGTTGGAAGATCCAGTTTTGCCAGGCGGTCAAACGTCCGTAGATCTTTGTGTCCATCGTTTCCGGTCCGGCGAAACGCAAGCGAGGCTTCCATGCCGGTAAGCGCATCCGGCGACAATGAAGTCCGCTCTTCTATCGCCACACGAATCTCATCTTCCCAGTCCAGATCGTCGGGCGCGAAGGTGATTAGTCCAGCCTCGTCGGCAGCCTCTGTATCGAACGGTCCTGTCGTGAGCCAGGACCTCTACAACCTTCTCCGGCGTGGCCTGGAAGCGCGACTGCAACCGCGTCAAGACCGTTGCTCATCGGCAGTGCCCCGCCATTCAGTTCGCCAGCGGTAATCTCAACGCTGCTCATCCTCGTTGTTGAGCATGTAACTGCGATCTGACGCTAACAGTAGCTCCAACAAATTACCGGCAAAGCAACTGCCCGGCTCAACGATTGCGAAGAAGCTCTTCGCGGTCAGGTCCAACCGGCGCAGCACGCGCGCCATGAAAAGAACAATTTCGCGAACGAGCCAATGGTCATTGTTGGCCCCAAGCGTTTTGTCTACCGCTAAAACGTTGTCGATGTCACCTTCGGTGCGCACGACAGACCAATCCGATCTCCGACTCGTTGACGCGCAGATGAAGCAACGCATCGATCTAACTCGCGGTAAGCCTGAAGCGGCCAGTAAGCATCGCCGAGTTTCTGAATCTCTTCGGGCGTGGTTGGCAAATCAGCTTCAGGACCGCGCACGGTCAGATCAGCGTAGCGCTGCTCGCGATTCAAGACCAGGTTCACGTACTTATATTCAAGCGCCGGCTGGGCTTCACTTCAACTTGTAGCGGGTTGAGCGTGATTCCGAGTACTCGGCTGTCCAACGCCATCCGCCCCGACGATCTCGCTAACGCGCGCGTCGATCGACTCCTGGAATTTGCTGGTTGGGAAATAGTCATCGATCAGTCCCCACTCCTTCGCGCGCTTTCCCTTCAATCCTTCAGCAAGCGTCGAGAAGACATCCGCGCGATCCCGGCGAACCTTTCTTTTATCGACCAGGCGAGTAAGACCACCAGTCCCCGGCAATACGCCGAGCAGCGGAACTTCGGGAAGGGAAATAGCGGAGTTGCCATCGTCAACCAGGTAGATTTCGTCGCACGCGATCGCGAGTTCGTAGCCAGCCGCCGGAAGCAGTTCCGTTGAGCGCCGCGAGGTAACGGCGACCGGAATGTCGCGAATCGTCTTCGATGGCGCAACGCGTTTCGTTTGTAAACTTGCAGAAGTTAACTTTGAACGCATGGGAGGAAGTACCGAGCATGTAGATGTTGGCGCCGGCGCAAAAGATTCGCGGCTTAAGGCTGGTGACAACCACGGCCTTGACCTGCGGGGTGCTCGAAGCGAAGGCGCTGAATCGCGTCGGCGAGCTCGATGTCGACGCCGAGGTCGTAGGAGTTGAGTTTCAGCTTGTAGCCTTCACCAAGCGTCACATCTTCGGAGACGTCCATGGTCAGCGTTGCCACCGGGCCTTCAACGTTCAGCTTCCAGTGCTTGTATTGGTCAGGCGACGTTTGAAAGTTGATCATGCGCTCCTCTTTGCTGTGGACAGGTTCCATCACGCGATTTTCACGGAAAATACAGGCATTTTCCGCTTTCAACCACATCGTTCGAACGTTCGTTCGGGAGCAATGTAGAATAGCTGCTGAGGGCGATTTCAGTCAAGTTTGCAGACAATAACGCTTCATGATTTCTGGCATCGACTTCGCGAGGGGGTCGCTGGGACCTTGCTTGACAGGTCTCGCAGTTTGGCGCGTAGGGTTTCGCACCGACGGCGCTGGCGTGCGTTTTCATCGTGGTTGACGAGCGACTTCCGAGTGGAGCGTTGAAAGGTGAGCGTTGAAAGTGGTGGGAATCTAAGATTTGAAATTTGATATCTCAAAGTGGAGGCGAATCTGTTCTGGTGAACGGCGCGGTCTTCAAAACCGTCAGTGAGACTGTGAGAACAGGCTCAGGTAGGTTCGATTCCTACACGCCTCCGCCAGAAAAGCAGTAGGCAGTGGGCAGTAATCAGCAATCGGCAATTGAAATCGGCAATGAGATCTGGATTGCGCTCAATATGACGCCCGGCATCGGACCTCGCGCCGCTGCCAAGTTGCTCGAACGCTTTGGGTCTGCCGAAGCGGTCTATCGTGCAACTCGAGCGGAGCTGGAAAAGGTTCGGCTGTTACCGGAAGCCGTCGATAGCATTATCGCTCGCGATACCCAGCGATAGAGCGGAAGTCGAGATTGAGGCTGTCCGGAAAGCTGGGCGGCGACATCCTGATTCTGGATGATGGTGTTTACCCGTCGCTGTTAAGAGAGATTTACGATCCGCCAATCACGCCTTTATGTGAAAGGCGCCTGGTCTGAATGTCTGGAGCAGCCCTGCGTCGCCATCGTGGGTTCGAGAAGATGTTCAACCTATGGACAGAACGCCGCTTCGATGTTGGCACGAGACCTGGCTCAGCGTGGCGTGACGATCGTTTCCGGTTTTGCGCGCGGCATAGACGCGGCGGCGCATCGCGGCGCTGATTGAAGGCGGTGGGCGCACAGTAGCCGTCATCGGCACTGGCATCGATCAAGTCTATCCGCGCGATCACAAGAAGCTTGCGGACGAAGTGCTTAGCGTCAGGCGGCGCGATTGTTTCGCAGTTTCCCTTAACGACCCCGCCCGTCTCGGAAAACTTTCCGTACCGCAATCGCATCATTAGCGGTTTGAGTTTAGGAGTTATCGTCGTGGAGGCGGCCGAAAATTCAGGTTCATTGATAACGGCGCGATTGGCGATCGAACAGAACCGCGAAGTCTTTGCGGTACCGGGCAACATTACTTCGCGAAACTCGTTTGGTACCAACTATCTGATCAAAGGCGCGGGCGCCAAGTTGATACAGCAATGGCAGGACGTGGCGGCTGAGTTGCCACCGCAAATTGCAGCGAAACTCTTGCCACCGCCCCTTGGCCATGTCGGTGATAAGAAGAAGGAGAAGTCCCTCGCGGATCAACTTTCGCTTGTTCCACAAGGGCTGACTGGTTTTGAGCAATCGGTTTTCAAGTTGCTTTCGCCTGACAATCCGGCGCACATTGATAAGCTTGGTCAATCAGAGCCGGCTGGCAATACTCGGATCTTAACCGCAGCCTTGCTTACGCTGGAGATGCGCGACCTGGTTCGAGCGCTGCCGGGAAAATGTTTCGTGCGGAAGATGTGAGAAGTAGTAAATGGTGAATGGTAAATAGTGAATAGTAATGGCAAAAAATTTAGTAATAGTTGAATCGCCGGCGAAGGCGAAGACGATAAACAAGTATCTGGGAAAGGACTATCTGGTTAAGGCCTCGATAGGTCACATCAAGGATCTGCCCTCCAAAGGGTTTGGGAGTTGATGTCGACGACGATTTCAAACCTACCTACGAAGTAATTCCCGATTCCAAGAAACGAAACAACAAGAAGATCGTCTCGGAGCTGAAGGCCGCGGCCAAAAGCCGTAGACAACATCTATTTCGCGGCTGACCCGGATCGGGAAGGTGAAGCGATTTGCCAGCATCTGGCGGAAGAGATCGTGCCTAAACGACCCGCTAAAGCCACGTTCCGCGTGATGTTCAATGAGATCACGAAACGCGCGGTCAACGAAGCTTTCGAACACCCGAAGCAGATCGACAAGAATCTCGTCGATTCTCAACAGGCCCGCCGGGTATTGATCGTCTGGTGGGTTACAAAGTATCCCCGCTGCTCTGTCGAACCGTGGGCGGAAAACTAAGCGCCGGTCGGGTTCAGTCTAGCAATACGTAACTGAACGAAGCGACAA